>PVBE010452046.1_pt1 | contig 102339 bp, 74 predicted proteins | sample 1631181 | NCBI WGS metagenome assembly PVBE01 (sample SAMN08397723, study PRJNA350692) | Marine metagenome, whole genome shotgun sequencing project. | isolation source: water | place: Pacific Ocean | collected 2012-04
AGACTGGCAGACGGCGAACAAACGCTATCTGACCTTCTCTGACTAACAGGCTTTTGAAGGGGTAATCACGAATTTACAGAAGAGACGTTGCTTAATCCACAAGCATGGAACACATAACTAAGACTTACTATCACACTAATTTAAGAAACAGCGAAAGGAATATGGCAATTATGTATGAGGGGTGAAGGAAAAGCTGATAATTACAGCCGAAATTCAGCATAAATCCCTCTTATTAAAACCCTTGTTTACAAGCTATTTACAAGCATTAATTAATTAATTGGTGTGTTGATAGCAATATACCAGGCAAAATTGCTTAGAGGCGCTTATATAGAGCCTAATACGCCGATAATAGCTCTGCTAAAGGCTTTAAATAAGTAAACATTTACCAAAATATCAGAATTAATATCAATATTCCGACAGTAATAAATGTGAATTTGATGATATTGAAGGCTAAATTAAATACGAATTCAATTAAACCAATAATTAAATCAAACACCGATCAAATCCACCTCTGTGGCACACACAAAAATTAACCATAAATGTTGTAAAGATGTTGTAAAGACAATTTTGCCCCTCGCAAACCATTGTTCTTACAAGGTTTATTTTGAGTGCGACTATTGAGTGGGAGTGAATGGCGGCTTACTTGAACTGTTAGACATGGCTGATTCAGATCGAGAGGATTTGCACATATCGTGGATGGCGCATGCCAGTGAAAATGTCTGAGTCAGATAAAGAAGATTTGCACATAACCTGGATGGCCCATGCCATTCAGTTGGCGCGTCGTTCGGAACAGTCTGATGAGGTGCCTGTGGGTGCCGTATTGGTCGCTGATGATCAGATTGTGGGAGAGGGGTGGAATCAACCGATCAGCCTGCGGGACCCAACGGCCCATGCCGAGATTCTGGCGCTCAGACAAGCCGCCAACAGACTTGATAACTACCGCCTGGTGGATTGCACCCTGTACGTCACCATTGAGCCCTGTACCATGTGTGCCGGTGCACTGGTACATGCCAGGATCAAACGGCTGGTCTTTGGTGCTCTGGAAAAAAAAGCCGGGGCAATCGTCAGTAGCGCCGAGGTATTAAACAATCCAAACCTGAATCACAGGGTGGAAGTGGTTTCCGGTGTACTTGCGGAAGAATGCGGCGCGTTGGTCAGATCGTATTTTCAGCTCAAACGCTGAGTACGGATTTGCGTGGCAAAGATAGAGGATAGGTATTCTCTCTTTAATTGAGGATTTAGAAATCGATGCTTGAAATTCTCGGCTCGCCCGCACTATCCGAGTTCAGAATCCAGAAACTCCTCACCATCCTGCAAGACAGGATACCCATTACTCGGATCAACACGGTTTTCGCCCATTTTGTAGAGCTTGAGGCTGACCTGGACGACGAAGAGACAGAGGTGCTGCGACAGCTTCTGAGCTATGGGCCGAAGACGCGGCAGGCGCAGCAATCTGGTGAAATTTTCCTGGTCGTGCCGAGGCCGGGCACGATTTCCCCCTGGTCCAGTAAAGCCACGGATATAGCGCGAATATGTGGATTGGCCAAGGTGGTGCGCATTGAAAGGGGAGTACTTTATACCGTCCGGACGGACAGGAAGCTGGATGAAACTGATCGGTCTGTCATCGCTCCCGAGATTCATGACCGCATGACGCAGGCGGTGTTCTCCCACATGGCGGCTGCGAAGTCATTGTTCGATCATACTGAGCCTAGACCCTTGGCGCGAATACCTCTGTTGGCGGCTGGCCGCGGCGCACTGGTGGATGCCAACCAGACTCTGGGCATGGCACTGACTGAGGATGAGATCGACTATTTGGTGGAGAGCTTTACCGACCTGGACAGGGACCCCACCGATGTCGAGCTGATGATGTTTGCACAGGCGAACTCGGAACACTGCAGGCACAAGACCTTTGGCGCCACCTGGAGCATCGACGGCCGGCCTCAGCAAGGCAGTCTGATGGATATGATTCGCAATACCTTCAGAACAACGAATGGCCGTGGGGTATTGAGTGCCTATGAAGACAACGCGGCTGTGATTGAAGGGGCACGTGCTTCCCGATTCTTCCCCGACCCGGCTACACGCAAGTACCAATACCACCCGGAAGATGTGCATATCCTCATGAAAGTAGAGACCCACAACCATCCGACGGCGATCGCACCATTTCCCGGCGCTGCCACCGGGTCCGGGGGCGAAATCCGGGATGAAGGGGCGGTAGGCAGAGGATCAAAGCCGAAGGCGGGATTGACCGGCTTTACCGTTTCCAACCTCAACATTCCGGGATTCCCACAACCGTGGGAGAGAGACTACGGCAAGCCGCAGCGACTCGCATCTGCTCTGGAGATTATGATACAGGGGCCAATTGGTGGCGCAGCCTTCAATAACGAGTTTGGCCGGCCCAACCTATGTGGTTATTTTCGAACCTTCGAGCAGGAGGCAACTACTGCCAACGGCCGTGAGGTGCGGGGCTATCACAAGCCCATCATGATCGCCGGTGGCATGGGGAATATCCGCAGGGAACATATCGAGCAGCAACGTATCACCATCGGGGCTGAGCTGGTGGTGCTGGGTGGTCCGGCAATGCTGATCGGCCTCGGCGGCGGCGCGGCCTCTTCCATGGCGTCCGGAGCCAGCAGCGAAGATCTCGATTTCGCCTCGGTGCAGCGGGAGAATCCCGAGATTCAGCATCGTTGTCAGGAGGTGATCGATCAGTGCTGGCAGATGGGTGATGACAATCCAATCCAGGTCATCCACGATGTCGGTGCCGGTGGTCTGTCAAATGCATTGCCGGAACTGGTAAAAGACGGCGGCGTTGGGGGGCACTTTGCTCTCAGGCAGGTTCCCAATGCTGAACCGGGTATGTCCCCTTTGGAAATTTGGTGTAACGAAGCTCAGGAACGTTATGTAATGGCCATTGCCAAGGAGGATATGCTCACCTTCACTGCCATCTGTGAGCGGGAGAGATGCCCCTTTGCGGTGGTCGGTAAAGCAGCACGGCAGCCTGAGTTGGTGGTGGGGGATGATCTGTTCAACGATCATCCGGTGGACATGCCGATGTCGCTGCTGTTCGGTAAACCACCGAAGATGCACAAGGGAGTGCAACGAATCTCGTTCGTCGGGGAGGAATTGGCGTTGGATCAACTGTCGCCGGACGAGGCGGCGCGAAGGGTATTGAACCATCCAGCGGTGGCCAGTAAGAGCTTCTTGATAACCATAGGTGATCGCAGTGTCACCGGCATGGTCGCCCGGGATCAGATGGTGGGGCCCTGGCAGGTACCGGTTTCCAATGTCGCGGTGACAACTTCCGCCTATGACAACGGCAGGTGCGGCGAAGCGATGGCAATGGGAGAGCGCACGCCGTTGGCCCTTATCAACAGTGCTGCTTCGGGACGGATGGCGATCGGCGAAGCGATTACCAATATAGCTTCGGCCAGGATCGCGCAGATCTCCGATATCAAGCTGTCCGCCAACTGGATGGCTGCCGTTGGACATCCGGGGGAAGATGAGTATCTGTTCGACACGGTATCTGCTGTTGGCATGCAGCTCTGTCCTGCACTCGGAATCTCCATTCCTGTAGGCAAGGACTCCATGTCGATGCAGACCCATTGGCGCGAGGGGAGTGAGGAGAAAAGTGTCACCTCGCCACTGTCGGTAATCATATCGGCCTTTGCACCCGTTGAGGATATCGGCAAGACCCTGACGCCTGTGTTGTGTATCGACCGTGGTGAGACTGACCTTTTGCTGATCGACCTCGGCGACGGCGCTGATCGCTTAGGGGGTTCGATATTGGCACAGGTGTTTGAACAACTCGGTGATGAAAGCCCCGATCTTGATGACGCCGAAAAGCTGCGCAGTTTCTTTGCCATCGTCCAGGAGCTGAATGGAGAAGGTGGCCTCCTTGCCTACCACGACCGGGCCGATGGTGGCGTTTTTACCACGCTTGTAGAGATGGCGTTTGCCAGCAGATGCGGACTGCAGATTGATCTGGATGATTGGGTGGATAGCCGCAATGGAATCATGTCTCTGTTATTCTGCGAAGAGTTGGGTGCTGTAATGCAGGTGTCAAGAGAGCATTCCAGTGAGATCCTGACGAGATTCGCCAACGCTAACATCAGGGGGGGAGTTATTGGCACTACCGTAATTGAGGACGATATTGTCTTCAGGTACCAGGGCGAAGTGGTACTGGCCAACAGCCGGATTCAGTATCAAAGATGGTGGGCGGAAACCAGTTACCGAATCCAACAGATGCGTGACAATCCGGAATGTGCCAGGCAGGAATTCGACCTTATCCTGGAGTCCGATGATCCCGGCATCACTGCGAAGCTGAGCTTCGACCCGGATGAGGATGTCGCGGCACCTTTCCTAAACAAGAATGTTGAACCCAAGATCGCCATCCTAAGGGAACAAGGCGTCAATAGTCAGGTGGAGATGGCGGCTGCTTTCGATCGTGCCGGATTCAACTGTATCGACGTGCATATGAGCGATATCTTCGAGGGCAGGGCGAAGCTCGACGATTTCAAGGGAATCGTCGCCTGTGGGGGGTTCTCCTATGGGGATGTGCTTGGCGCCGGTGAAGGATGGGCCAAGGCGGTGCTGTTCAGCAGTCGGGTCAGAGATCAGTTTGCAGCCTTCTTTAGTCGTTCAGACAGTTTTGGCCTCGGCGTATGTAACGGCTGCCAGGTGATGGCGTCTCTCAAGAGTCTGATTCCCGGTGCCGAGTTGTGGCCACGCTTTGTCACCAATCGATCGGAACAATTTGAAGCCAGGTATTCACTGGTACAGGTTCAGGACTCGAATTCAATCCTGTTCGACGGGATGGCGGGTTCCCATATGGCCATAGCGGTCGCCCACGGCGAGGGTAGGGCAGAGTTGATGGATGCAGAAGCATCGCGGATTGCTGAGGACAGGCAGGTGGTTCTTCAATTCGTCGATCACCATCTGCACAAGACTGAAATCTATCCCCTCAACCCTAACGGTTCACCGCAGGGGATCACAGGCCTGACCAACAAGGATGGCAGATTTACCATCATGATGCCTCATCCTGAGCGGGTCTACAGGAGTGTAACCAATTCATGGCACCCCCATGAATGGCGGGAGGACAGCCCATGGATGCGCATCTTCAGAAATGCAAGGGTCTGGGTGGGCTGAAGGGGTGACGTGCCGTTTTGCACGGTTGCCGGTAACCGGTCAAAAAGGAGCTTAAGAAAGGCTGATCTGTGCCATCACTTTGGGAGTGTGGATATGAATATCATCTTGATCGTTTCGGACACGTTTCGCTATGACAACTTCTTTGACCGGGCGGCTATGCCGGTGCGCACGCCCCACCTGGACGCTTTTTCGCGAAGGGCCGTCAGCATGGAGCAGTTCTACACCGGTAGCTTTCCAACCATCCCCCAACGGACCGACATGACCGCGGGTCGTTACGGCTGGCCCTGGTTCCCGTGGCAGCCGCTGGACCTCAGCACGAGGAACAGCATTCCCCGCATCCTGCGCAAGAGCGGTTACGTTTCACAGCTTATCTGCGACTGCCCGCACCTGTTTAACTCCAGATTCCAGAACACGTTCACGGCAGCCGAGGCGCTGCGCGGGCAGGAGGGCGATCTCTACCGGCTGCGCATGAATCATCCGATCGACGAGGTCATGCCTCCCGAGAAGACACGCTCCAGCAAGCATTTGAAGGGGCACAATCTGGTAGATATGCACCGTTGGATGAATCGAGACTGGAAGGGCGAAGAGGATTGCTTCCCACCGCGAACTGCGCGAGCTGCCGTTGAATGGCTGGAAGAAAACTACCTGTATGAGTCTTTCTTTCTGTGGGTTGATTTCTTCGACCCGCACGAACCCTGGGATCCACCCGAGTACATGGTCAAGAAGTATGATCCCGATTATACAGGCACGCCGATGCTTCATCCCAACTACGGCAGAGCGGATGACTATACTGCTGACGAACTGCACAACCTGCGCGCGCATTACTGCGCTGAGGCGGAACTGGTTGACCGATGGGTAGGACGAATCCTTGAAAAGATCGACGATCTCGCTTTGTGGGATGACACGATCGTGCTCTTCACCAGCGATCACGGTACCAGCCTTGGCGAGCACAACCGTACCGGCAAGACCAACATCAACGACCGGGACGATCGCATCTGGCCCATCTACCCGGAGGTCGCCCACATTCCGTTGCTGATTGCTGCGCCCGGTCTACCCGGTGGCCACGATCAAAAGGGGTTTGCTCAGCCTGTCGACATCCTGCCAACGCTACTGGAACTCGCCCGGGTGAACCAGGATCCGCCAGAGCCCTTCCACGGTCGCTCGTTCGCCGGGGCACTACGCGGTGAGGCGGCAGATACGGGCATGGACTGCGCCATCAGCGGCAACTTCCTGCGCCTTGATGAAGATGGCAGGATTCCTGCCGATGCGACAACCCCGGTACTCTACACCGAGGACTGGGCCTATGCACCCATCGGGCCCGAGCGACAGCGTCAGCTCTTCGATCTGAGAACCGACCCCTATGCCGAGACGGACGTCGCCGCCGCCCATCCCGATACAGTTGCGAATTTGCACGCGCGCTTCACCGATTGGCTGAAAGATCTGCAATCGCCGCCTGAAACGCTGGACCTGCTCGGCGACGACGCATTGGCATGAAGATTGGGATTGCCCAGACAACTACCCCATCAGCGAGGGCGATCATTCAAGAATTCGCCATCGGGTAGTAGTGGATCTCACGAAGGCCCCGGACATTGTACCGGATACGCGGCCAAGTCAGCGTATGGACAGGACGGCGTGGGCGAATCGTGAGGCGTAGCAGATCTATCTGCGTACACAGGACTTACTCCGTAGATCTGATCTTGCTATGTCACCCCTGGTACGCTATATGATATGTCCGGTCAATATGGAAAGGCGAATATTGGATATCTGCAAGCACTGCTTGGGAAGCTCCAGAAATGTTCCCCAAGGCGATCGAACTGTCACCAGAGGACAATGGTGCTGGAGGGTGCAAGAGACCGACTCTGTGTTGGCCATTGTCAGACGTAGTGTTACAAACAGGGACAGGAGAGCAAAGATGGAAAAATCGACTATTCTGGTCTTAATCGTATTGTTGGCTGGATTCGGTAAGACAATCGAAGCTGCACCAGCATCAACATCATTCAGTACGCTGAATGCCACCGCTTGCAGTGGTGTCGCAGACCGGCCCGCAAGCGCGCCCGAGTGTGCAAAGAGAAATCCGACCATCAAAGTGGAGATTGTCATCGACAACTCGGAAGCTCCTACTGATGTCGAGGTCGATGGCGTCAGCAACACCAACGTCATTTGGGCTTGTCCTCGTCAGAAACTGTCATGGCGTATCAAAGGCAAGAAGAAGCTGCAGTTTGACATCGAGTTTGACGGAATTCCTGAGTTTCCGGAGGACGATGCGACAGCTGGCGTCAGGGCATCCAAGAAGTCTTGGTTCAAGGAACAGGTCAAGCTTAAGAGCGTGCGCAAAAGAAGAATATTGAACAAGGGAGCTGATGAATGCCAGAAATACGACATTATTATCGGTGGGAAGAGGCTCGATCCGGTATTTGTCATCAAACGTTAGGCCTTGCCGTGATCGTCGCATTTGCAGCATCGTTACCACGAGATCCGGCCTAGACGCTGACTCCCTTCCCGCTTCGCCGGGGAAAGGGAGCTCGCGATGGTATATTAGTCGCTGACATAGCGATTCCTGTTTTGTCTTGACCACACGTCCGGCTTCTTGTTGGCGCCCGTCTGTTGGCACTGTGTAAGTGCTTGGTACTTAAGTACACCCGATACGCGTTCACTCGATTCATGCTGGTCCCGCACTGATTGACTCATGGGGGAGAAGACATATACTCAACCGAAACTACGATCTTATGTGTCTAACTTCCCATTCGACAGAAAGGAAAGCAGAATTATGAGTCTCTCTGATTTTTCGCTGCAAGGAAAAGTGGCCGTCGTCGTTGGCGCCAGGCGCGGCATGGGTAAAGCATTTGCCCTCGGCTTCGCAGAGGCCGGCGCAGATGTGGCAGTCACGGACGTTGCCGTGGAGGATGGCCATCTCCAAGCGGTCGGCGAGCAGATTCGAGAGATGGGTCGGCGTGCGCTGGTGGTTCGGACCGACATGTCGAAGAAAGCGGAAGTCGACAGTCTCATCCAGTCGACCGTGGCGGAATTCGGCACCATCGATATTCTGGCCAACGTCGCCGTGATGTATCACCCGGCGTCGCTCCTCGATCTCGATGAGGAGGGTTGGGATCTGCTCACCGATGTCAACCTGAAAGGCTATTGGCTCACCTGTCAGGCCGTTGCACCCATCATGAAGGAGCGCAAGAAAGGCAGCATCATCAACATGACCTCTCGAGGGGGGCTCCGGGCTCACGGTGAGAAAGCCCTTGGCAATTACTGTATCACCAAGTCCGGCATCGCCATGATGACGCGGCAGCTCTCTCGACTGCTGGGACCCCACAATGTACGCGTCAATGCGATCGCACCCTCTCTGGTCAGACCGGATCCGCCGCGCGACTTTACATTCAACACACCATCCAATCTGAGCGATCCGGAAGTGGCTCGGGCGTGGCTGCAGGGACCCGCCGGGATACCCCTCGGGCGCATTGCGGAACCGGATGAGATGGCCAATGCGGCTGTCTTTCTGGCCTCGGATGCGGCCAGTTACGTGACCGGTGCCGTGCTTTGCGTCGATGGCGGCGACATGGCGTGATGGTGTGACATGGTGAACGAATAATCGGCGCGTGGAGGAAACCGTATGGCAAACAACTGGGAGCTTAATCACGTAGGCATCGTCGTCCTGAGCAAAAACAGAACGCTGCATCATTTCCAATCACCGGGCATTGGCATAAGCGTGGGTCCGCAGCCCTGTTGCCTTACATCGAAGGGGAGTCGTCCCTTCTGATCTACCGCACCCTTGAAGGTGATCCTCAGACCAGCGCATCCAACGCTACGATTCCGGGAGCACACACGTTCTATGACGGTGAATCGCAGATCGGATCGCTTCAACTCGAGTGCATTCAGCCCGGTTCCGGTTCTTTCATCTCGGACTACCTGGAGAGCAAAGGTGAAGGGATCAATCACCTCTGTTTCAATGTGCCGGACGTTGACGCCGCAACGGAAAAACTGCTGGCCAAGGGGTGTGACCTCATGTTCAGTGCCAAGACCGGTGGCCAGATCATCGAGAACTATCTGGACACCCGCAAGTTCGGTGATGTCATCATTTCGTTCCGACCTCCGGCTGGGGAATGGGAGAAAGCCTGGAAAGAGAACAATCTGGCCCATCCCCTGGTAAGTGACTGGGAATTCAGGGGCGTGGGAGTCGCAGTGAACGACCTGGATCTGACTGCTGAGTACTACCAGTACCTGGGTTTTGAAGTGCAATCGGAGGCCCGGCTGAACAGCAGCGCATGCTCGGAATTCAGGTTGGGCGACGGGTACCCTGATTCTACTGTCGAGGCGAGATCACGCATGGTCGAGATTGGCCCGTTGTTGTACGAGTTCGTGCAGCCAGTGACCGGAGAAGCAGTCTTCCAGGAATCCCTGCAACGTCGCGACGAGGGGATCAACAGCATTGACTTCACGGTTCAAGATCTTGACGAGGAAACTGCTAAACTAGTCGATAGAGGGGTGCCGATGTTGATGAGTGGCAAGCCTGCGACCAGTGACGCCTTCGCCTACTTCGACACTCGTGAAGTTGGTAACATCATGGTCAAGCTGGTACAGGCGACCAATAAATGAAGGCAGCTATTTTTCACGGACCGCGCGACATAAGGATCGAGGAGATCGAACGCCCCAAGGCCGGCGACGATGGCATAGTCGTCCGAGTCAAGGCAGCCGGGATATGTGGTTCGGACTTGCATCCCTATGTGGGATCCGGACTGCCACGGGAGAAAATAGCCAGAGGTCACGAGAACGCCGGCGAAGTGGTTGAGGTCGGCGCCAACGTCAAGGACCTGAAGATTGGCGATCGGGTCTGGGTGGAAGCTGTTCTTCCCTGCTTCGAATGCGACTGGTGTAAACAGGGCGGCTACAGGACTAACTATTTCAGGTGCCGCAATGTGAAAGCCGGCGGCATAGGAGGACTGCACGGGGGGTTCGCTGAGTATCTCTGGGTGCCCCTGGTGGTACTGCCTGAAGAGGGCACTGACAATCTGCCCAGTGTCATCAAGCTTCCCGACAGCATGAGTTTCCAGGATGGCGCGCTCATAGAACCCATGACCGTGGGTGCCGGTGCAGTGAAGTACGCGCAACCCACGACTGACGACATTGCCGTTGTTCTGGGGGCCGGCATAATCGGGTTGGGCACAGTGTTACAGCTCAAGGCGCACAATGTTGCCAGGGTGATAGCCACTGACATATCGGCGAAACGCCTGCAGGCTGCGCGGGAGCTGGGTGCTGACCTGACGCTCAATCCAAGTGACGATGACCTAGTTAAGCGAATCATGCAGGAGACATCGGGAAGGGGCGCGGACATCGTCGTGGAGACAGCCGGCAAGCCGGATACATTGCGCCAGTCTATCAGCTTGGTACGTCGCGCGGGGAAGATCATGCTGGTGGGACTCTACGAGGAATCGGTCGAGATCAATGCCAATCTGCTGGTACTGAAAGCCATACGGACGATTGGCTGTATCGATGCACATTTCCTGGAGTCGTTTGAGATCATGCAGGCAGGGATGTTGAAGGATAAGCAGGTTGTCACTCATACGTTTCCCTTGGATAAGATCACCGAGGCGTTTGAGACGGCCATAGACACACAAGAATCAATAAAGGTCATGATTGAACCGTAGGGGGAGAGGCAATGCCGCTACGCATTCTCGAATTCGGCGACAACCACGCCGCCGGATACGCCGGTAAGCTGTTTACGCGCTGGGGCGCCGAGGTCATTCGGGTCGATGCGGCCGAATCGGTGTCGCCGTTTCCACATCGAGCCGAGCACGTAGCCGTCGATCTGTATCTGCACGCCGGCAAGACGCGCATGGCAATCGACTATGAGAAACCGGCGGGCAGGCAATTGCTGCACCGTCTGGCACAGAAAGTCGACATCCTGATTACCGATCTCACCGCCGCCGATCTCGATCTCCTCGAATGGAGCAGCCTGGGGGGATCGGACTTGAAGATTCGAACCGCAATCACGCCGTTCGGAATGAATGGTCCGAAGCGAAACTGGCTGGCCAGCAGCAACGTGTTACTGGCTATGGGCGGACTAACCTACTTGATGGGCGATGCGGACCGCGCGCCACTGACCATGCCGGGCCGATACATCTTCTACCAATCGGGACAGTACGCCTACGCCGCGTCGCTGGCCACACACCGGCTGCAACCCACGGAAGCGCAGACGATCGATGTCAGCATGCACGAGGTCGCGCTGTCGCTGCATCAGTTCACTACGGTGATGTGGACCTTCGGTGAGAGAATTCGAAGCCGTCATGGTAACGACTTCGGTGTGCTGCACCCAATCACGATGTATCCGTGCAAAGACGGATGGTTTGCCGTTAACGCTGATGTGACGTTCTGGGATGTATTCACCATCATGCTCGGCAAACCGGAGCTGGCCGATGACCCACGGTTTGCCACCGTGCTTGACCGGGTGGAACACTGTAAAGAACTCGATGCCATCGTCATCGAACAACTGGGAAACAAGACGCGTCGTGAGCTCCTCGACCTCGGCCAGGAGGTGTGTCGGATGCCAACCGGTATTCTGACAACGCTTCCGGAACTGTTGGAAGATCCGCACCTTAGTGAGCGAAACTTCTGGCAGACGCTCACAGTCAATGGCCGAGAGCTCAAGGTGCCGGGTTCGTCATTCCGTTACGTGGGCCAGAATCCGCCGTCAGAGCCGAGTCCAAGCGCATCGGTAGACGCCACCCGATTTGCCACTGCACTGAGTGAACGGGCGACGCGTCATGACTGATCGGCCCTTAAGCGGAATTCGCATACTCGATTTCACCCACGTTTGGGCGGGGCCACTTGCCACGCGCATCCTCGGGGACCTGGGAGCTGAAGTCATAAAAGTTGAGGCGCCCTGGGCACGTGGGCCGGCCACCCTGCCTTCCGGAGCACCTGTGCTCAACTCCGACTATGGGGAGGATCACTGGAATCGTCAGAGCGTGACCAACAAGCTCAACCGCAACAAGCTCGGACTGTGCATCGACGCCAAACCGGTAGAGGGCCACGCCGTTCTGATGGATCTGGTCAAGCACTGCGACGTCGTCATAGAAAATTTCAGCGCAAGTGTATTGGACTCGATGGGTCTGGGATGGGAAGTCCTCAAGTCCGTGAACCCACAGATCATCTACGTGGCGATGCCGGGCTTTGGCGTGAGTGGTTGCTACCGGGACTTCGTTGCCTACGGAACGATCGTCGAGCCCATGTGCGGGCTCACCGCATTTATGGGCTATAGCGATGAGGAACCGCGTGTTTCAGCCACGGCTGTACCGGATGCCAGTGCCGGTGTCACAGCGGTGGCGGCTGTGGTAACGGCGCTGCAGCGTCGCGACGAGGAGGGTGTTGGCGGATACATCGAGCTGTCGCTACAGGAAGCGGCGATGGCGCTCTTTGGCGAGTATTTTCTGCTGGAGCAGCTCGAGGGCACACCACCTCGCATAGGAAATGGTCACGCGGACTTCGCACCGAGCGGTGTCTACCGGTGTGCCGGTGATGATGAATGGATCGCGATCACGGCGCGCGATGAGAACGAGTGGCGTGCGCTGGCCGCGAACGCGGGGTTCGGCTGGGAGTTGGAGCAACGTTTCGGTACCCTCGACGCTCGTCATGAAAATCGCGCCGTGCTGGATCAAGCCATCGAATCCTGGACCTGCAGCTTCGACAAGATCGAACTCATGACCCGTCTGCAAAACGCAGGCATCTGCGCCGGGGCCGTTATGGTGACACCGGAATTCCTGCAAGACCCACAGGTTGTCGAACGACAGTTCTTCGTGGAATTCGGTGGCGAACACATAGATACCAAGCCGTACCCGGGTTTGCCTGTCAAGATCAACGATGCCCGTGGGCAGGGTTGGCTGCGAGCACCGAAGCTCGGCGAGCACAACCGCGAAATTCTAAGCGATCTGTTGGGAATGGACGATGCTTCTATCGACGACCTCGAGCGCAGTGGCGTGCTCGCGACGCGCCCGCCCGAATAGATTGCTTCGCCTGGCTCGGCTCTTGGTTACAGGCCGTGCTCCGTCCTAGCAATGATGCTGTCCTGAAGATTCTTACCGAGATGCGTGAAGAAGGCGTTGTAGCCTGCCACCTTGACCATCAGATCACGGTATTGCTCTGGATCCCGCTGAGCCGCGCGAAGCGTATCCGATGAGACGATGTTGATCTGCGTGTGGTAGATCTTCTGATCGATGAACGCCCGGAGCAGAGCTGCGAGCCTGCTCACATCCCCGTTTCTGATGGCCTCCGGGGCAAGTCGCAGGTTGAGTATGGCGCCACCGGTTCGCTCGATGTTATCGATCTTGCCCATGGATCGGAGCACCGCCGTTGGGCCATTGAGTTCACTTCCCGAGCATGGCGAGTCACCGTCTGCGAGTGGCATGCCGGCCAAGCGTCCCGATGGGAGTGCCCCAACCATGCCACCGAGGGGCACATAGCCCGACATGGGTGATCCACCGGGAGAGCAGTGACCACCGCGCAGGTTGGTGAGTTGCGTGGTCGCTGACACCCACTGGTGATGCACCCAGGTGATCTGCTCATCCGCCGCGTCGTCGTCGTTGCCGAATTTCGGCGCCTCGAGCAACATTCTCCGGATGTCTTCGTAACCTTCGAAATTGTTGTCCATCGCCTCGCGCAATTCGGCCATGGTGATCTTCTTGTCGTCGAAGACCAGTTTCTTGATGGCGGTCAACGAGTCGCCGGCGTCAGACGTGCCGGTGCAATAGGAGCCGGTGTTGAAGTTGTAATGGGAGCCGCCTTCCTCCCTGCAGATCCCCTTTTCGATGCAATCGTCGATCAGGGCTGACTCGTAGACAGTAGGGAAAAACTCTGTGATCTTCCGTTCATTTAGGTCACCGGAGATCTGGACGTTATCGGTCACCCAGGCAAGTTGCCTGCAGAACGCCTGACGAAATTCTTCGAACGATTTGAATTCCGTGGGATCACCCGTCTCCACGCCGATGATGCGGTCACCGGAAGGGGTACGACCGTTACGCATCACCAGTTCAATGTAGGTTGCCAGATTGGTCGCACCACTGGTGTGCAGGTAGCCGGCATCTTTGCCGGGAATCCCCACCTCGCTGCAGCCGATGGGCGCGCCGGATCTCGCGTCTTCGAGCGTGATAATGGGCCCGCCGGTGATACCACGGGCAAGAGCTTGCGCAACGCCGACGTCGCTGTTCAGAAACTGTGGATGCCCGATGCCGAGCGCACACAGTTGGGACGCCTTTATCAGAAACTCGTCGGGCGTGTTGCTGTGAATCAGCACGGCGAAGTAGGGAAGTGTCAACCGAGAGTGCATGATGCCTTCGATGAACATATAAGACAGGGGATTGGTGGCATCGTGGCCGTTGGCTTTGAGTCCACCGACCGCGATGGTGGCGCTGCCGCCACCCAGATTGAGCTTGATCAGGTAGCAATCGATCAACTCCTGGGCTTCCTCGGCTGTGATCCTACCCTCCTCGACATCCCTCTCATAATACGAGTTGAGGTACTGATCCAACCTGCCCTGGCTGAAGCCGAATTCCGGAACCACTTCCCAAAACAGCAACTGATAGGTGAAGTAGTACGTCTGTAGCGCTTCATAGAAGGTTCTGGCCGGGCGTGCGGGCACCTGGTCGCACACCTCGGCGATACGGAGCAACTCGGATCTCCTTACGGCGTCCATTTCCTGTTCCGCCAGGGCTCTCGCCCTTTCTGCGTAGCGCTCACCAATCTCTGCAGCCGCCTGCATGGCCGTGACGACACCCTCGAGGAACGGAATCTTGGCCGCTTCCTCCGGATCGTCACGATCGATGCTGGCAAGCCTGGCTTCTGCCTGCTCCTTGATACCCAGAAAACCCAGCTTCAGGACTTTCTCGTAGTCGTGGATGTTGTGGCCGTAGTGCCAGATATGCTTCGGTCTGCCCTGCTCTTCCCAGAGGGGGATCAATTCTTCGATAAGTTCCTGCTTTTCTGCGTCGGAGAGGCCCTTCATTTCCCCTGCAGTGATCCCCGGGACGTTCTCGGTTCCTTCGATTCTGGCCGCGATGTCGGCAGGAAGTCCGCTTGCCATTCGCTGCACCGTTGGGGTCACGTTTCTGCAACGGGGGCGCACGCTGGTGCAGCCGACGAGCAACTCATCCGGGTAGATGTCGATAGGCATCTCCCTCACTGCCGCGGCGAACGTCTTGGCCCTGCGGGTGATCATCGGTTCGCCGACGGTCGACTTGAGGACACTGGCCTCAATCCGGGCGCGATCAATGGACGCCGTGGTTGGATTGTGGAAGAACGCTTCCCGTATCCGTTCGACCCTTGGTGTGGCTGCCAGAGCCTGGACGCGTTCCAGCATAATCTGATCGATGGTTGACCTTCTGACCGTGTCCAACATGCAACTATCCTCCCGTCACCGAGGGAATATGGGTTGCAGTGCCCAAATCCCCTAGAATATTGAGGTTAATAATACGCCGTGCGCTGGGGCATTGGCAACGGGCTGGCCGAATGGTGTAGTAGCACAGTGGCCCACGGTGGGGACGCAGAGAGCGCTGAGCCGTCCAGTTCATTCCCGCGTCAACAGTGGTAAGGTACTATGAGCTGTTCGGGACGTATCTGCCTGCCGCGCAAAACGGCGGCTTGAGGCGCGACCGGCATGGACGGGGAAGACCAGATGACTACGAGAGATCGCGACATACTTCGAACGCTGGCAGCAGAGATAGCAGAGCTGGCCCAGGATCCTGTCCAGCAGGAGCGTATCGACGGTTGGAAGGCGCTGAATAGTCTGGAGCCGGTTCGGCCGATGCTCTGGATCACGGAGATTCCGTGGCGTGAGTTTGAGGATGACGTTACCGAGTTGCGAGCTCAATGTGCAGATGCGCGTGCCCGTCGCGTCGAGAGGGGATTGCGCCGCAAGATCTTCACGGCGCGCAAGCTTCGTGTGGATGAGGTCTTGGCCACCGATTTCTACGTCAACAGAGCTATTGAGGGGGGTGGCTACGGCGTGGAATTCAAAGAGGAGAGAATCGAGCAGGGTGCGGCGTTCATTCAATCCCACCATTTCCTGCCCGTGATGAAGGAACTCGACGACGTCAAGAAAATCAAGATGCCCGAACTGCGTTGCAACGCCGAGAGAACAGCCGAACGGGTTGCGTTTTTTGAGGACCTGTTTGACGGCATCCTCGATGTCAAGGAGGCCGGCGTACGGCAGCAGAGCTTCGTCGACTGGGATCTGATCGTCACGTGGACCGGTGTGACCGAAGCACTCATGGATCTGATGACACGGCCGGACTATATCCATGCCATCATGCGGCGCTTGACGGATTCTTTTCTATCGGCCATGACGCAATTGGAGGAGCAGAATCTGCTCAGCTATCCTCATCCACTGGACCGTGTCCATTCCGGTGCTGCCGGCTACACGGATGAGTTGCCGCAACCCGGCGCCGATCCGGACCATATCAGGCTGATTGACCAGTGGGGCGGGGTGTCCCCGCAGATCTTCAGTGACGTGTCACCGGAAATGCATGAGGAGTTTGCACTGCAATACGAGATCGAAGTGCTGAGCCGGTGCGGGCTAAATTACTATGGATGTTGCGAGCCGCTGCACAACAAGATGCACCTGATGGCCAAGATCCCGCGCTTGCGCAAGATCTCAGTCAGCGCCTGGTGCGACGTGGCCAAGGCTGTGTCCGAAGCGGAGCAGCCGTATGTGTTCAGTCACAAGCCAAGCCCTGCCATCCTGGCGGAAGATGCTTTTAGCCAAGAACGTGCGGCTGAGGACATGCGTGATCGGCTGGCAAAGTCCGGTGACATGCCCAGCGAGTTCATCATGAAGGATATCAGCACGGTCCGAGGAGACGTCAATCGCATCATCGCCTGGTGCGACATGGCCAACCGGGTGATTCGGGAACAGGCTTGATCGGCCTTAAAATACCGCGGACGCTTTGCACAAGCTACTGAACCTGCCCTCGCTCCAGACGCCCAGCATGGTAAATGAAGTATCGGAAACAAACAGGTCAGCAAGCTGGAAATAGAGTTGCTCTGTAAGGAGCGCCTCCAGACCGTCCCGCACCAGGATGTAGGGGGATGGCTGACGACCGTCCGTGTACACGGCCAGCCGCAGAGGGTGCGACGCATCCAGTGTTACCCGGTCACCGAGACTCGTTGTGAAGTGAAGCGATTGATCCTGTCCCTCACCGGTCACATCCATCCGGACTGCAGAAAAAGGCGCCTCTTCGACAGTGATGCGGTACTTTTCCACAGGTGATACCAGATAATAAGTCGTTCCCTCATTGCGCAGAACAGCTGCTAGCTGTTGCACCAATCCTTGGGGGACCTCGGAACCTTCGTAGAACCAACATCCTGTCCGGTCGATTACCATATCGATGTCGCGACTAGGTTGCGGGTGCCAGTCCTTCAGGGGAGGAGGATTGTTGTCGGTGTATGGGGTCAGTTCTGCCAGGAGCGGTTGCGGAGCAGCACTCATGAATTCGATTAGCCTTCTGTTGCTTGGACTACACATGCTACCCCAATCAGTCTAACAGCCGCCAGATCTACCGATGGTCTGTTGGCAACTTCCTATTGATTCTGTTGGCAACTTCCTACGGATGGTGCACGTACCCAATGGGGACGAACCAATCGGGGACCCAATTCGGGGACCCAATCGGGACACACGAGACTGGTGCTTACAGGGCCGCAAGACATACCCGCTTCGGCTCGTGGGGAATCTCAGGTTGCTGTGAAGAGCAGAATTGCGTGTGTCCCGGATCATTTCCCTCGCTTCAGGCGGCGTTCGCGGACCTTCAAATGAAAAAAGAACGAAAATTCGGATGCCTACTCCGATATTTCAAGCTATAATCTACCAATGATCGATCGTGCAGGATACCTTGAACGCCTGACAAAGGCCGTTGGCCGTTCGCCGGTCACAGCGCTTCTCGGACCGAGACAGTGCGGCAAAACCACACTTGCTCGTACCTTCGCAGAAACGCGTTCCGCCACATTCCTTGATCTTGAGTCCGAGCCCGATGTCCGCCGATTGGCGAATCCCGAGCTGTCTCTCGGGGAACTCGATGGTCTTGTGGTCCTGGACGAAATTCAGCGCATGCCTGCTCTGTTCAGTGCGCTACGGGTTCTAGTCGACAGGCCCGCGTCAAAGTCAAAATTCCTGATTCTTGGTGGTGCCTCGCCGGATATCGTTCGCGGCGTATCCGAATCGCTAGCCGGACGCGTTGAGTTCATTGAACTTGCGGGATTCGATCTAACTGAGATCGGTGCTGATGTATGGCGGGCGCTGTGGTGGCGGGGCGGATTCCCCAGAGCCTATCTGGCCGACACGGATGCAGACAGTCTCGCCTGGCGCGAGGGGTTTGTCACGACATTCCTTGAACGGGATATTCCGCAACTGGGCATTTCTATCCCGGCGGCAGCCATGCGGCGTTTCTGGACGATGCTGGCCCATTGGCATGGACAGACGTGGAATGCATCGGAGCTAGGTCGATCCATGGGGGTATCCGACAAGACCGTTCGCTCCTACCTGGATCTCCTCACCGGTACGTATATGGTACGCCAACTCCAGCCCTGGTTTGAGAACACCGCTAAACGCCAGGTAAAAGCGCCCAAGGTCTATTTCAGAGACTCCGGACTCCTTCATGCACTGCTGGGACTGTCTTCGGATGCGGTGCTGCTGGCCCATCCACGCGTCGGCGCATCCTGGGAAGGGTTCGTCATCGAGGAAGTCATCAGGGTCATGCAGGTAAACCAGGCTTGGTTCTGGGCGGCACATGGTGGCGGGGAAGTCGACCTGGTGTTGATGCATGAAGGAAGACGCATCGGCATCGAGGTGAAGTTCACTGAGGCGCCGAGGGTGACTAAGGCGATGGGGAGAATAGTACAGGATTTGTCACTGACTCACTTGTTTGTCATCTGTCCAACAAGAGACCCATACCAGGTGGAACGCTCGATCTCTGTCTGGCCGCTTCACCGGATTGTAGATCTTCCTGCCCGTGTCAGCAGCCTGTGAATTACCCTTGAGCAGTCAACGCGCATATTCAGTACCGACTCAGTCCCTCTTGGCCTCACTGCACGCCCAATCTCAGCACAAAGCTGGGGTACCTGGTGCGATGGGTTAAGAAGTCATGAACCGATTCGGGCACACACCTGCATATGATCGTTAGGGACGAGAAAGGTGCGGGAGCCATGGCGATCTACACTGACGAAGATGCCCAACGAACTCATACGGAGACACCTCGTCATGCCGACAATGTCACTACTCTCGCCGTTTACGACTCTTCCTGGAGACCTTCTCGGGACAGTACATTAGGCCGGCTGCTCTTGTTTGGGCTCTTTGGGTAAGCCGAGCGCCCGTTCACCAATGATGTTCTTCTGAATCTGTGCGGTACCACCCCCAATGATAAGCCCAAGATCGGTCATGTACATGTGCTGCCAAATGCCACCATCGCGCAGGTATGGGCCCTCTTCAAACAGAATGCCCAGCTCACCCATTATGTCGACGGCCATGGAGGCCATCTGATGGTTCAGTTCACAGCCCTGCAGTTTCACGATCCAGCCTGCCAGACCCGGGTTCTCCTCTCTTATGGCATGGCTCATGATGCGCATGCCATTGAACTTCATCGATAGCATTCGCGCTTGCAGCTTCAGCAATCGGTCTCGGTAGGTTGGATGATCCATGAGGCTGTCACCGTTGACGGTCTCTTTCTTCATCAGTTCGACGATGGACCGGAATCGTGTCTCAGCCGCATTCGGGTCGCCGAGGCCGCCACGTTCGTGTTTCAGCGTGGTGTTTGCCACAAACCATCCGTCGCCCCGCTTGCCCACTATCTGATTCTTCGGTACACGGACATCGGTGAAAAAGACCTCATTGAATGAGGAATCACCGTTCATCTGTTTCATTGGGCGCGCATCTATGCCAGGCGTATCCATCCGCAGCAGCAAATAGCTGATTCCCTGGTGTTTGGGTGCATCCGGTTCTGTACGCACCAGGCAAAACATCCATTCGCTGTTCTGGGCGTTTGAGGTCCAAATCTTCTGCCCATTGACCACGAAATCATCCCCATCAACAACCGCCTTCGTAGAGAGGGATGCCAGATCCGATCCGGAACCCGGTTCAGAGTATCCTTGGCACCAGCTGATCTCGCCCCGTACGCTGGGTGCAATATGCTCCTTTTTCTGTGCTTCGGTGCCCAGTTCCAGCAGGGTGGGTACCAGTCGATTGTCGCCGCTGTTGCCGGACCTTACCTTGGCAGCGGCAAACTCCTCAGCGATGATGTGATTCTTGAGAATATCCGGCTCTGCACCAAAGCCACCATATTCTTTCGGTATGGTCCGGGCCGCATAACCGTGCTCGATCAGTAGTTGCTGCTACTTGCGGTCCGCTTCGTTGGACTTGCCCCGCTGTCGGCCCGTTGGCGCTTCATCCTTATGGGCTGCAAGAAACTGGCGTACTTCTTCTCTGAATAACTTATGCTCTTCGCTGTATTTGAGGTCCATGGATTCTCGCCTGCAATGATCACATTCACCGCCTGGTAGAGTAGAGAAATGCGGATCGAAAATCCACTGCCTTGCCCGAAAATGTGGGCACCATCCGGCTGGATTCAGAAACTGGCGAGCGGCCAGTGCCGGTCCACGGCAGAGCTGCCCCGATGTCCTGCAGGGCCTCAAGGTTTGCTCCCCCACCACGTCAGGTGAGTGCGGAATCCACAACCAGGACAATATATTGTGATAACGACGGTAAAGTGTCGCGATAAGCGCGTGCGGGCAGCTCCTCTCAGGCGGCCCTCTTGCATGAGTTTACTAACGATTTTCCTTATACTGCTTTACCGGTGTACAATGTGCCGCTTTTTTTAACCACTAAGAATACACTATGACAGATATCAAGATCTTGCTCAGCGAGGATGAGATTCCTACTCAGTGGTATAACGTTATTGCGGATATGCCAAATCCACCTGCACCTGTCTTAGGTCCTGACGGTAATCCGGTATCCCCGGATGCACTCATGGCGATTTTCCCCATGGGGATAATCGAACAGGAGATATCGAGCGAACGGTGGATACCGATTCCGGAAGAGGTGCGTGACATCTATCGGCAGTGGCGGCCGTCGCCCCTTTTCAGGGCCAGGCGGCTGGAGCAGCTACTGGATACCCCTGCGAAAATCTACTACAAGTACGAAGGCGGGAGTCCCGCCGGTTCACACAAGCCGAATAGTGCAATTGCCCAAGCTTACTACAACAAACAGGCTGGTGCGCAAAGGCTTGCGACCGAAACCGGTGCCGGGCAGTGGGGCTCTGCCCTGGCATTGGCAGGTCGGATGTTTGGCCTGGAAGTACTCGTCTATATGGTGAACATCAGCTATCAGCAGAAACCGTTCCGGCGATCGATGATGGAAACCTGGGGTGCAACCGTGGTGGCAAGCCCGAGCGATCAAACCGAGTCCGGGCGCAAGATTCGCAAGGAAGATCCCGATTCAGACGGCTCGCTGGGTATTGCGATTTCAGAGGCGGTTGAGTCGGCAGCCACTCGGGACGATACCAATTACGCGCTGGGGTCCGTGCTCAATCACGTGCTGATCCATCAATCAATAATCGGTCTGGAGTCGAAGAAACAGTTTGAAAAAGTGGCCGATTATCCAGATATCATTTATGCATCCTGCGGTGGTGGCTCGAATTTTGCCGGCGTGGCATTCCCCTTCTTTGCGGACAAAGCCAGTGGCAAGGAAGTCAGACTGATTGCTGTGGAACCCAGTTCCTGCCCCACCCTTACCAAGGGTCACTATGCATACGATTTTGGTGATACGGCCGGACTGACTCCCCTGACTAAAATGTATACGCTTGGTCATGATTTTGTGCCGCCGGGCATTCATGCCGGTGGCCTGCGCTATCACGGTGACTCCGCTCTGGTCTCACAGCTCTATAAGGAGGGCCTCGTAGAAGCCATGGCTGTGGGTCAGTTGCGGACATTCGAAGCAGGCACCACGTTCGCACGTGCGGAAGGCATCATTCCGGCACCTGAATCCAGTCACGCCATTGCCTCCTGCATCGACGAAGCGTTGGCATGCAAGCAAAGTGGCCAGGCAAAGACACTGTTCTTCAATCTGTCGGGACACGGCCATTTTGATATGGCGGCTTACGATCAGTACGCATCGGGACAGTTAGAAGATTTCGATTACCCGGAAGAATCCATCAAGAGTGCTCTTGAGAGTTTGCCAAAAGTAGGCTAACGATCAATTGGGGAGTAGGCAAACGATCGATTGAGGAGATATCCATGTTTGTAAGAAACCGATTTCACGCGAATCTAACGATGCTGCTGTTGGCAACATCGTTCCTACAGGGAACACCGGCATTGGCAGCTCCGGGGAATGAGTCGTTACTGGAGGAGATTATCGTAACCGCCAGAAAACGAATGGAGGGACTACAGGATGCTCCCATGTCGGTGACGGCGTTTACGGCGGACTCTCTGGAATATAGAGGCACCGACAACCTGGGTCAGATAGCGGACTTCACTCCCAACATGACGTTCCAGAACAACCCTAGTTTCGGTGGCGCCAGTAACACGGCTGCCATCTATTTGCGAGGAATCGGTCAGAAGGAGTTTCTGCCAACGACTGAACCCGGTGTGGGGCTTTATGTAGATGGCGCATACATCGCACGCTCCGTAGGTGCAATCCTGGACATCCTTGATATGGAGCAAATCGAAATTCTGCGAGGACCTCAAGGCACGTTATTCGGAAGGAATACCATCGGAGGCGCAATTAACATCGTGACGCGTAAGCCAAACGAGCAATTCTCGGCGAGCGGTGAGTTGACCTTGGGAACAGACGATCGTGCCAATCTTAAGGGATATATCAATGGTGCACTTGCCGATGGTTTCTACGCCAATCTCTCCCTCGCATCGATGAATCAGGATGGATACGTTTCCCGTCCGGATGGTACCGATTTGGGTGATGATGACACTCGACTGGCACGTCTTGCACTACGTTGGGTGGCAACAGATCAACTTGAATTCAACTTGACTGCCGAACTGAATCACGAAAGGGAGAATGGTCCACCTTTGACCCTGGCAGGCATCAACTACGGGTTGCCAATTGACGCTGTCAATACACCGCCGTTCGTCCTGATCCATAACGTTGGCGCGAACGCGATGGCAACCGGGGTGGAAGCGCCATGCGCAACTTTTGGCACCCCCCTAAATCTTGATGTGCCCGGTTGCTACGACGACCGTTATGTAGTCGGGGACAGCGTTAGTCTTGGAACCGCTCCGGCGTTCTCTGAAACTGATATCGAAGCCTTTAACCTGCGCATCAATTGGCATCTCACCGATCGTTTGGAACTTCGATCCATATCAGCCTACCGTGAACTCGACAGTGAATTTGGCCGAGATGGCGATCACTCGCCCCATACGATCTCCGAATTCATAGATCTGATGGATCAAGAGCAGTTCACGCAAGAAATTCAATTGCTCGGGACCAGCCTGGATAATCGACTCAACTGGATTCTCGGCTTCTATTTCTTCGATGAATCCGGAAACAACGTCAATCTGCTCGACTTCACAGTCTCGAATTTTCGCAGCGGCGGTCGCTTCGATAACGAAAGCTCCGCCTTCTACCTGCAAGGGACCTATGATCTAACGGATACGCTCCACTTGACCGCAGGCTTGCGCGTTACCGATGAAACCAAGCAGTTTCTGCCCGATCAAATCATTTTCAATAACTGGTTTGCGGGCACCGGTCACCCTCAACTGGATGCGCCCTTTATGCAGGCGGGCAATCGTATCCTGCCGTTTATCGAAAAAGAGATCGACATCAAGGAGACTTCCCCACTCATTAACCTGGCGTATGATGTCAACAGTGATCTGATGATCTACACCAGCTACTCCGAGGGTTTTAAGAGCGGCGGATTTAGCCAGCGCGTCTTCCCGCCGATCGTTGCGCCATTTACGGCACCCGCAGGAACACCGGATATCGATCTGATTCCAACCTTCGAGCCGGAATTCGTACAGGCCTTTGAAGTGGGCTTTAAGTACATGGGGGCAGGCGGACGTCTGCGCCTCAATGGTGCCGTTTTCAATACCGAGTATGACGATCTTCAGATCCAAGTGTTTACAAGTGTCGCACCGGTTACGAAAAATGCCGCCAATGCTGAAATCAACGGCTTCGAATTAGAGTTACAGTGGCTGCCAGGTGACCAGTGGTTAGTCGAATTGGGCGCCGGATATGTGGATGCCGCATACAATCGCATAGATGCAGCCACAACTTTTGTAGCAAAAGGCAATGACCTGGAGCGCATCTCCAAATGGACGCTTAACCTGGGATTATCGAAGGATCTCAACCTTGGCAGTATGGGCAGGTTGACGCCTAGACTGGACTGGTCATATCGCTCGAAATTCTTCAACGATACATTCAACACGCCTCAAATCGCTCAGAGGAAAGGCTATCACCTGGCCAACGTCAGTATCGCCTGGCAGAATCCAGGGGAAGAGTGGCGTGTGACCCTGGCCGTTGAGAACCTGACCGATGAAGAGTACCTCATCACCGGCATTATCGGTGATGCCTTTCAGTCCTACGAAACGCTTTACAACAGGGGCAGAGAGTGGCGGCTGAGATTTCAATATAATCTGTGATCGTTGGCCGATGGGTCCTAGTATACTGTCCCGCAATTAACTGGCCTTGTTCAGTGGCCTATTTCGTCCCTGGACTTCGACTGGGCGTCCGCGTTGCTAGTCGTTGTGGGGTGCCCGGCGAGGGGCGCCCGGCGAGGGTGCCCAACCCGAGGCATCCTCGCGCCTCGCAAGGAACAAGATATGCCGACCGAATAATGACCACCTAATTGCGGAACAGCATACTGGAGACTCGCTAACTCAATCTTAACGGTAATCTGCGAATTCTCTGCCCGGTTGCTGCATAGACAGCATTGGCAACAGCCGGCGCGATGGGTGGTGTGCCCGGTTCGCCGACACCTGTCGGCTTATCGTCGTGCGGAATAATGTACACCTCGATTTTGGGGCTTTCATTCATTCGCAGCATTTTGTAATCGTGGAAGTTGGACTCCACGACGCTCCCTTCATTAATGTTTATCTCTCCCTTTAAGGCTGCAGTCAGGCCAAACACGATACCGCTTTCCATTTGCGCTTTAACGATATCCGGGTTCACGGCAAGCCCGCAGTCCACCACACAGACGACCCGTTCGACTTTGATCTTATTGTTGTCAACGGAGACCTCAGCGACCTCGGCGACCACCGAACCGAAGGATTCGTGAATGGCGATCCCCTCGGAAATACCGTCCTTCACCGTACCCCAGGCAGCCTTTTCGGCCGCGAGATTCAATACGGTGAGAAGCCGATCGTTGCCGGCTAACAGTCTTCGGCGGAATTCATAGGGATCTTCCTTGGCTTTGTAGGCCAACTCATCGATAAAGCTCTCGATTACGAATGCGTTCTGAGAGTGGCCTACACTTCTCCAGAATCCCAGAGGAATGCCGGGATCGAAATAGACGTGCTCCACTTCGATGTTGTCGATTTGATAGGGATGGTCGCCGGCCCCTTCGTGGGAGGAAGCATCGCGCGTCTTCATCAGGGATCCGGCACCACGGACCAGTAGAGTCGTCAACCAGTCGGGCATCCACTGTGGTGCCATCACGCTCATGGTCGGGATCAATGTTGCCATGATACTGGGGGCAACTATTCGGTGCGTCCAGGTCTGCACCTTGCCACGATCGTCTACGCCAGCTTTCAATAGATTGTAGGTAGCCGGTCTATAGTAATCGTGCCGCATATCATCTTCCCGAGACCAAACGACCTTGACCGGTTGCCCGAGCGCTTTCGAGATCTCGACCGGGTCCACCGCATAGTCCGGTATGCCCCGGCGCCCAAATCCGCCCCCCATAAGGGTGCTGTAAACGGTCACTTGATCGAGTGGTACGTCAAGGGCATCAGCTACCAGGGACTGAACGATCTGAGGCCCCTGGTTTGGCGACCATACTTCGATGCTGTCAGGTGTGACCCGTGCCGTCGTATTCATCGGTTCCATGGTGGCGTGCGCCAGATAGGGGACCTCGTAAACGGCGGTGGTGACATCGGCTGCCAGATCGAGTCCCTGCATCCCTTCACCATCGCTCCGAACCGACTTACCTTCCTGCTTGGCCTGCTCCTCCCAGGTGCTGCGAATCCAGTCGCTGCTGACATGTTCCAGGGGACCCTTGTTCCACGCCACCGTTACCTTGTCAGCAGCTTTCCTGGCATGCCAGTAAGTGTCCGCCACAACGGCAATACCGGCCGATATCTGCAGGATGTTTGTAACCCCCGGCATCTCCTCTGCTTCCGTCGTGTCAAATGAATCGATAGGGCCGCCAAAGTGAGGGTTCCTCAATACGACCGCCGTTAACGCATCCGGGACCCGGACGTCGAGACCGAACTCCGCCGTTCCCGTGGATTTGGCGATGGAGTCTACTCTTCGCAGAGGCTTGCCGACGTACCGGTAATCTGCCGGATTCTTGAAGCTGACCTCTTTGGGAATTGGCAGCTTGGCGGCATCATTAGCAAGCTCGCCATAGGTGGCCGATCTGTCTGAACCGGTCAGATGGATCCGACCCTCTCTAGCAACGCACTGATCCAGTGGCACCTCCCATTTCGCCGCCGCCGCGGCAATCAACATGGTTCGCGCTTTGGCACCGGTTTCGCGCAGTACATCCCAGCGTGTTCTGGTGGACGACGACCCGCCCGTCATCTGCATTGGGTCCTGAAAATCACCATGCACCGGAGCCAGTTCGACCACCATGTCACGGGGATCCACCTCCAGTTCTTCCGCTAAGATGGCAGGCATGGAGGCGATCACTCCCTGGCCCATTTCAGTCTTATCCAGTTGGAACACAATCTTGTTATCGGGCCTAATCTGTAACCAGGCATTTGGTTGCAGGGCACCATCCGTGACGTTGGGCAGGGCTTCAACTTTCTGACCTGTGAAACTTATGCCGAGAGCCAAGCCACCGACGGCCGTTGTGCTGCCGACCAGGAATTTTCTGCGCGTGATCTCTACGCCGCTCATTACGATACCCTCCTCACCAGGGGATCATCTGGATCGAAATGCTGAACCACGTCGGTCTGCTCCGACATCAATTCCGCGGCACGATGGATTGCGCTTCTAATTCGACCGTAGGTACCGCAACGACAAATATTGCCACTCATGGCAAGGTCGATATCCGCATCGCTGGGATCGGGGTTCTCCGCGAGTAATGCCGCAGCGGACATGATCTGGCCTGATTGACAGTAGCCACACTGGGGCACATTGCCCTCCACCCACGCCTGCTGCACCGGGTGCAGATCTTCACGTGTCAGGCCCTCTATGGTGGTCACCTGTTTGCCTGAAACGTCGCCAACCGGCGTTTGACACGATCTGACCGTTTCGCCATCCAAATGAACGCTGCAGGCACCGCAGAGACCTATTCCACAACCGAATTTGGTGCCGGTCAGTCCGATGTTGTCGCGTAGCACCCAAAGCAAAGGTGTGTCCTCCTCTACGTCGATATCGACCGGTTCACCATTAAGCAGGAAGTGAGTCATCGGACATCTCCTATTGTTGTGATGATGTGAGATTTGTGCAGAGCTCAGCAGGCGTGTGATTCAAAGCTCCGCTGTGGGGTGGTCCTGTCCAGGGTAACAGACCTCAGTTTAAATCATTTTGCAGTGCAGGTGAACGTGCAGGTTTATCGCTGCTCGCTGCGATCCGACTGCTTGTCCGGCCTCTGAATTAGTACTAAACTGCCGGAAATCTCAAAGGGTCGACCCATTGAGTGACATCTTCGTTAGTTATTCCCGTGAAGATAGGGAACGTGTCAAACCGTTAGTTGATGCATTGGTTTCACACGGCTACGATGTTTGGTGGGACAGAGAACTTGCTCCCGGCGACCGATTCGAAACTGTCATAGACAAGGAGATCTTACGCACCAAATGTGTATTGGTGGTGTGGAGTCGTCATTCGATTGACTCCACCTGGGTAAGAAACGAAGCCTTGGAGGGACAGGACCGGGACATTCTGGTGCCAGTACACCTCGATCAGGTCAGAACAGCCGTGGCGTTTCGTCAGACACAAGGGGCTGATCTGTGCCAATGGCCACAACATGTGGATCCGGAGGAATTCGAGGGTTTACTCCGCTCGATAGCGGCCAAAGTCGGCGATGCGCGTGAACCGCAGTCGGATTTTGTACTTCCCAGAAAACGCAATTGGACACCCGCGATCATTGTCGGGCTGATCGTCCTTGCTCTGACGGGAGTCTGGGTTACCGATTTCAATGGTCGAGGCAACAAGCTCATGGATGAAAATGGGCGGATATCGCTCGCGATACTGCCTTTTGCATCCAAGGGTGAAGGCCAGGGCATAGCCAACGAAATACACAGGCTCCTCCGAGAAGTACAGGCCATCTCTGTAATCCATGAAGTAGCAGTGCGGGATCTGCCTGCTGACACACCGCTCGATGAGATTGTTAGCAAACTGTCTGTGCAGTTCCTCTTGAAGGGAGAGTTCATTGAGGATCGCCAACGACAGCTTTTAGCTGTGTCGCTGCTCGATGGGAAGACGCTGGATAGTGTCTGGTCGGAGAAGTACGAATTAGTCAGGGACGACTATTCGAGACTCCGCAATCAGGTGGCACAGGATCTCATAGGCGCCTTGAACATTGATTTGGATATTCGCTCGCGGCGGCGTTTGCAGCGAACCACCTCGGGTGATAGTGAGGCATACAGGATCTACCTGCGCGCCCAGGATTTCCTTCGTCGAGCAGATCTCGACAGTTTGAACCAGGCTCGAGACACATTTTCACAAGCAACCGAACTGGATCGAAGTTTCGCTGATGCCTACTCCGGATTGTGCCGCAGTTACCTGGGGATCTACGAGGAATTAAGAGACTCATTCAATTTTGAGAACGCAGAAAGAGCTTGCCACAGAGCATTGACGCTGGATAGTGAAAACAGTAACAGCTACCTCGCACTTGGAATGCTGTATGACGTATCGGGCCAATACGAAAAGGCTCGGATCGAATACAGCAAGACACTGGAATTGGACCCGGCTAACGCGGACGCGCTGACTGGACTAGGTTATGTGTTGAGTATGTTGGACCAGCATGGTGAGGCCGAGAAAATACTGCAGGGGGCAATCTCGATTCAGAGAGGGTACTGGAAGACTTACAACAGTCTGGGCGTGTATTACTTCCAGCAAGGGAGTTTCCAAAAGGCCAAAGAGAATTTCTTTCAGGTGACCTACCTTGCCCCAAGCAATGTCACCGCTTGGGCGAACCTCGGAACAGCACGTTATTTTCTTGGCGAGTACGATCAGGCGTTGACTGCCTGGCAACGCGCCAACGAGCTGCATTCTGATCCCAGCAGTCTGTCCAATCTGGGCAGTGCCCTCTTTTTTCTGCAGAGATTCTCGGAAGCTGCCGACATGTTTCGCAAGGCCGTTGAACTGGCTCCGGAAGACCATCGATGGTCGGGAAATCTTGGCGACGCACTTCGGTTCGTTGTCGGCGCAGAGTCAGAGATGACCAGAGCATACGAGACCGCCATCGAACTCGCCAACGCCAGGTTAAGAATCAATGCGGATGACATGTTTACCACATCGAGACTGGCCGTTTACTATGCTGCGATTGGCGATGAGCAACGTGCCAAGAGCATGATAGAGAGGGCTGTGGCCCAGAGCTCTGCCGATATGAACGTCTTGTACAGTATTGCCATCGCGTTCTCGTTGATGAAGCAATATGCTGCGGCGGAGGAATACATCGATAAAGCAATTACAAACGGGTACTTGCCGGTGCTTGTGGCGTCTGACCCGTTGCTTGCATCATTACAACCGTTGGAGAACTTGCGGAAATACTATCCTGACACTAATCAGTAGCCGGATTTCCGTTGCACAATCGGGTGTCTGTACTGACCCCGCCTAGAATGTTCTCATGATCTAAATTGGGGGACGGACTGACCGTGCCTTAAGCGTCCTCACAATACTGACGTTAACTATTCATCCCATCCCAATCTGGCTATCCCATCGATTCCCGCGAGGGAGGAATAGTAGCCCTTCTGTCCCTCAGCCTGTTAATATTCCGACAACCGATGATGCTTGACCCTGGACGTAGTTGTCGTGTAGTTGTCGATCCTGTCCAACCCTTGCATTCGCTTCAGCCCTACTTTCGAACAGGAGATTTACTCATGAGAATAGGATTTCTGGCCGCTGTAATGAGCTTGGCTCTGTCCTGTAGTGTATTCACAGCCTGTGCAGATGCGGCGGCTGCACCCCCGGCCGGCATGCGCCTTGTCGAACAGGTCAACGGTGAAGCAGGCAAGACAGTCATTCCATACATAAAGTATGAGTTGGACAATGGATTGACATTGATCCTACATGAAGATCACTCGGACCCGTTGGTGCACGTTGATGTGACCTATCACGTGGGCTCCGGGCGTGAAGAATTGGGCAAATCCGGTTTTGCCCACTTCTTTGAGCATATGATGTTTCAGGGGTCGGTTAATGTAGCGGACGAAGAACACTTCAAAATTGTCACCGAGGCGGGCGGCAACATGAACGGTTCCACTAGCACCGATCGGACCAACTACTACCAGTCTATTCCTGCCAACCAATTGGAGAAGGTGTTGTGGTTGGAAGCGGACCGAATGGGGCTTCTGCTGGACGCAGTGACTCAAGAAAAATTCGAGGTCCAGCGTGACACGGTCAAGAACGAACGGGGCCAGAGAGTCGACAACCAACCCTATGGCCGTCTGTATGAGCGAGTCTCCGAAGCCTTGTTTCCAGAAGGTCATCCCTACTCGTGGCCGACTATCGGTTATGTCGAAGACCTGAATCGCGTCAATGTCAACGATCTGAAAGCTTTCTTCCTGCGCTGGTATGGTCCCAATAACGCCACCCTGACCATCGGTGGCGATGTCGACGTCGAGCGGACCTTAGCCATGGTCGATAGATATTTCAGCACGATTCCTGGGGGTCCTGATGTCGCAATGCCGGAAAAGGTCCGGGTCACTCTGAATGAAGATCGTTATATTTCCATGGAGGACAACGTATACCTGCCGATGCTGCAAATGTCATTTCCGACAGTCTCTGCCTTTCATCCGGATGAGGCGCCATTGGATGTGTTATCCGAGATTCTCGGTGGAAGCAAGACATCCCTGTTATACAAGAACCTGGTGAAGAACCAGTTAGCGGTGCAGGCACAAGTGAACCATCCATGTTCCGAACTGGCCTGTAACTTTCGTCTCCTCGCCTTACCGCATCGGGCCTCCGGCAAGAGTCTGGCAGATCTGGAAACCATCATTCGCAGCTCTATTGAAGAATTCGAAGGGAGAGGTGTGCAGGATGACGACCTGATTAAGGTCAAAGCCAAGATGGAAGCGGCGTTTGTGTTTGGCCTGCAGAGCGTGCGCGGCAAGGTGAGTCAGCTGGCGGCATACGAAACCTATACCCACAATCCCAATTTTATCGAAAAGGACATTGCCCGTTACAACGGTGTCAACAAAGAAGATGTGATTCGGGTATTCAACAAATATATCAAAGGCCAGAAGGCCGTCATCATGAGCATCGTGCCAAATGGTAAGCCGGAAGCTATCGCCCACAAAGATACGTTTGAACGCCCTGCCCGGGCGTTTGAAGCGACGTCGACAACCAGTGCAGCAGACTTGGTGATGCGCCTACCCAAAGACAATTTTGATCGCAGCAAGCGACCGGTAGCCGGTGCCAGTTCTCAAGCAGAACTGCCAGTGTTCTGGCGGCACGAATTGAAAAATGGGATCCGCATATTGGGTAGTCGAAGCACCGAGACCCCCACCAGCGCGATTCTGTTAAAGATTCCGGGTGGTCACTATCACGAACAGAAGGATAAGGCGGGGACCGCTGCGATGTTGGCTTCGCTGTTGAACGAGTCGACAAAAAGACGTTCGACTGAAGAGATGAGCAATGAACTGCAGAAACTCGGAGCCAGTGTTTCCATCTCAGCTCAGAACTTATACGTCACCGTCTTTATCAGCAGTCTGACCAAGAACCTGGACGCCACATTGGCGCTTGCGCAAGAGAAGCTATTCGAACCGGCTTTTCTGGAAGAGGACTACGACCGATTACGCACGCAAACCCTGCAGGGAATCTTAAACAATAAGAAGAACGCTGGTTACCTGGCTTCTACCGCCTATCGCGCATTACTGTACGGCGATAGCATCGCCGGTCTGCCCGGCGGTGGTAATGAGGACACGGTGCAGAATCTCACCCTTAAGGATGTGAAAGGCTTTTACAAGACTCACTTCAAACCTGCCGATGCCCAGTTGATTGCCGTTTCCAATTTGGAGCAGGGGGCCTTGATCGAGTCGATCAAGAAACCGCTGAGTGCCTGGCGGGGCAAAGGGAAAAAGCTAAAGCTGAAACTGCCTGTGCCAAGCCATGACAGCAACACCGTATATCTGGTCAACAAAGACGAGGCAGCCCAGTCGGCGATTCGCATTGGTAAGCGGGATATAAAGGAAGATATTACCGGCGAGTTTTATCGCTCCGGTTTAATGAACTTTCCCCTGGGAGGCCACTTTAACAGTCGCGTGAATCTGAATCTGCGCGAGGAAAAAGGGTATACCTATGGAGCGTTCACAGGTTTTTCCGGCGGCAGGTTGTCCGGTAACTATACGGCGTCGGCATCGGTTCGAGCTGATGTCACCGATCTTTCAATCGTTGAGTTCGTTGAGGAGATCAATCGGTATCACGACACAGGTATCAACGCGGATGAACTGGCGTTCTTACGCAAGTCGATCAATCAGCAGGACGCCCTCAAGTACGAAACTCCCAATGCAAAGTTAGGATTCCTGGCACAAATACTGGAGCACGACTTGACCCCGGAATTTGTCAAAGAGCGCTCGCAGATCGTCGACAGCATCACGCTTGAGGAGATCAATCAACTTGCCAAGAAACACCTTAACTTTGCTGATATGTTCATCGTCATTGTGGGAGATGCAAAGACTCTAAAGCCAAAACTGCAGGCATTGGGTTACAAGGTCAAGGACTATGACGTGTAACACCTGACTGCAACCCCTAGTACCGAGGGGGCTGCGCTTGAAATCATAGAGCTCGAACTTTTAAGCAGGCGGTCGCGAAATTCCTGACCGCCTGCAGGTCTGAGCATCTGCCTACAAGGACGATTGGATCCGCCGCCGGATCGACAATAAGGAGAGGTGATTATGCGTTTTTCCCGCTTGATGATCGCTAATCGCGGCGAAATAGCAATTCGAGTCATGCGCAGTGCCGGAGAACTCGGTATCGCGACTGCGGCCGTCTACTCTGAGGATGACGCCGACTCATTGCACACGCAAAAGGCTGATGCTGCCTTCCAACTAGAAGGTAAAGGGGCTGGTGCCTATCTCGATATCGATCAGATTATCGAGGTGGCCAAAGACAACCGATGCGATGCAATCCATCCCGGATATGGTTTTCTGAGCGAGAACCCGCGTCTTGCCAGGGAGTGCCAGGAGGCCGGCATTAACCTGGTGGGTCCAGGAGCCCCGGTCCTCGAACTCTTCGGTGACAAGGCGAATGCCAGGAGTTATGCCTCGGCATTGGGCGTGCCCGTACTTGAAGGTACGGTTAAAGCGACTACATACGCTGAAGCCAAGTCCTTCATGACATCGCTGGATAAAGGTGCGCAATTGATGATCAAGGCCATGCATGGTGGCGGCGGACGGGGCATTCGAGTGGTAACTGATCCTAACGACTTGGAAGAGGCGCTGAATAGATGTCAGTCGGAGGCGAATTCCACATTCGGTTCGATGGATGTATACGTTGAAGAATATCTACCGGAAGCCAGACACATAGAAGTGCAAATTGTGGGCGATGGAAACTCGGTCATACATTTGGGTGAACGGGATTGCAGTATTCAGCGACGTCACCAGAAGATACTCGAGTTGGCCCCAGCGCCTGGTATTGATCCTGACTTGCTTAAACAGATCCACAAGGCCGCGACCGATCTTGCTGCATCGGTCAACTACAGGAGCCTTGGCACATTCGAGTTTCTGGTGAATACGGTCAACTCCCGTTTTGCTTTCATCGAGGCAAATCCCAGATTGCAGGTTGAGCATACGGTCACGGAAGAAGTCACAGGCTACGACCTGGTCGCCATCCAATTGAGACTCGCCGGGGGAGAGACTCTCGAGCAACTGGGTCTCGAGTACGCGCCCAGTGGCTTTGCCATTCAGGCCAGGGTCAATATGGAGACCATGAAAGATGATGGCAGCACCGTGCCATCAGGAGGACAGCTGAAGGTCTTTGATCCACCCAGTGGGCCCGGTATTCGAACGGATTCATACGGCTACACGGGCTACCGCACCAACCCTTCGTTCGACTCCCTCTTGGCCAAGATCATCGCTCACAAGCCCGGTGGCTCTTTCAATGAAGTGGTCAACCGAATCTACAGGGCTCTATCTGAGTTTAGGATCGATGGCGTGCAGACCAATGTCAGTTTCCTGCAGAGCATTCTGAAACACAGCGCCCTTCAGAAAACTGAATTCCACACGCAGTTCATCGAACAGAGGCTGGCCGAGCTTCTGGCCAACTGCGCTGATCATCAGCGACATTACTTCCAGTCGGAAGCGGCTGCCCAACCGACCCACGCGGGGGCGAAAATCGACCCGAACGATCCACTGGCGGTACTCACCTTCGGGCAGGCCGGCTCGTCAGTTAACACACCTGCACCAACTGAGACGATTCCGGTAGCAGCGGACTATGTCACTCCGGACGGTACCGTAGCGCTCCTTGCCCCGATGCAGGGCACCATCATTAGTATTGAGGTAAGCGAGGGTGATGAGGTCGGCGCTGGCTCGACACTGCTGATTATGGATTCCATGAAGATGGAACACGAAATCAAGGCCGAAATATCCGGCATTGTGCGACAGATCGAAGTGCAGATGTCCGATACGATCTACACTGGACATCCACTGCTCTTTATGGAGGAAACCGAGATCTCGGAAACCGACGAAGCGGCCGCGGCGGAGATCGATCTTGACGCGGTTCGACCCGATCTGAAGGCCATTCTGGACAGGCGCGGGCTTACTGAAGATGACGCTCGACCGAAAGCAGTGGCACGGCGCCGCGCTACGTCGCAGCGGACTGCTCGGGAAAACGTCTATGACCTCTGCGAATCGGGCACGTTTGTGGAATACGGTCCTTTGGTTCTGGCGGCCCAGAGGAGACGACGCTCCATCCCGGAACTGATCGAAAAAAGCCCGGCAGATGGCATGATCACGGGCGTTGGTGCGATCAATCAGGATCTGTTCGGCGACCCGGCATGTCGTTGTGTGGTCATGTCCTACGACTATACCGTATTCGCAGGCACGCAAGGTGCGCACAATCACAATAAGACTGACAGAATGATCGATGTGGCGACTCAGGGTCGCATGCCCATGGTGCTGTTTGCCGAAGGAGGCGGTGGGCGGCCTGGCGATACAGAGGGTGGTGGTGGCGGAAGGACGTTCTCTCGATTCGCGACGCTTTCCGGTCTGGTGCCGATGGTTGGCATCACCTCCGGTCGGTGTTTTGCAGGTAATGCATCCCTGCTTGGTTGCTGTGATGTAATCATAGCGACGGCCAATGCCAACATCGGCATGGGGGGCCCCGCCATGATTGAAGGCGGCGGTCTCGGCATCTTCACGCCGGAGGACATTGGACCAATGTCGATCCAGGTTCCGAGCGGCGTGGTTGACATCGCTGTTGAAGATGAACGAGAAGCCGTGCAAGTCGCCAAGAAATACCTGTCGTATTTCCAGGGCAGCCTGGATCGGTGGCAGGAACCCGACCAGCGAGTCATGCGCCGCATCGTTCCCGAGAACAGACTGCGCGTGTACGATGTGCGCAAGGTAATCGAGACGCTTGCCGATACCGATACGGTGCTTGAAATTCGCAAGGATTTCGGTGTTGGCATGCTTACCTCGTTGGTCAGAGTAGATGGCAAGCCACTTGGCGTGATTGCCAACAACCCCATGCACCTTGGCGGCGCCATCGATTCTGACGGGTCCGATAAGGGAGCTCGGTTTATGCAGCTCTGCGATGCCTTTGACATCCCGATTCTATTCCTGTGCGACACGCCCGGAATTATGGTCGGGCCCGAAATCGAAAGGACCGCATTGGTTCGACACTCGAGCAGAATGTTTCTGATCGGTGCAAATCTTTCCGTCCCCTTCTTCACAGTGGTGCTGCGAAAGTCATACGGGCTGGGCGGCATTGCTATGGCCGGTGGCTCGTTTAAGGCTCCCATGTTCAGCACGTCCTGGCCGACAGGCGAGTTCGGCGGTATGGGCCTGGAAGGATCTGTCAAGCTCGGCTATCGCGAAGACCTGGCCGCTATCGAAGATGCCGAAGAACGAAAGGCGCGATATGAAGAGATGGTCGCCAGGGCCTACGAGAACGGTAAGGCACTCAACAACGCATCCCTGTTTGGAGTTGATGACGCCATCGACCCGGCTGAAACCCGTTGGTGGGTAGCCAGTCTCTTGAAATCAGTGAAGCCGCCGGCACCGCGAGTGGGCAAGAAGCGACCGGTTGTCGATGCCTGGTGACCCATTGCCTGGCCGAGCATGTGCCATTGTCGGGTCAGAGCTGAGCGGCACCCTCATTTATCCTGGTGATTATGAACCGGACAATCCTTGAACCGCCTCGATTATCTTCGTCTTTACAGATGTCCACGGCAATTCACGAATCATCGCCGGCATGGGCTCTACTTCAGCGTCTTCAAACCAGACCAGACTTTTCTGCAGGTGGTATTCGTTGTAGTCCACGTTGGCGAATCGCTGTCCGATTAACCCAAAGATACTTTCGATACTGCTACCACTGTCAAGAATGAAACAGAGATCGATGAAGTCCTTACGACTGCCGCGACCACCGATTGCGATCATCTTCATGACTGCGATGTCCCTCGAATCCGCCAACATCAGGCCACGGTATCCGATGCCGGGGAACAGCAATGGTGCCTGAGCTGTCAAAAAGCTGACACGAAGATCGTCTAGAAAGACGTGGAGTGTATCCTGAGTTCGACTTTGAATTCGAACCTGACCGATGCGTGCCAGCTCACCGATCAGTCGTTCCACATCAAATGTATCCTCTCGGAAGAAGTCCAGGTCGTCTGAGTAACGATGCCCAAGCTGCAACGCAAGGCCGGTTCCTCCTGCCAGTGTCCATGAGTTGACGAGGCCGTCGGCAACAAGCTGTCGCACGGTTTTCCAGGCATTTTTACTGAGTACTTTGGGGTGCATGTTCCTGGCCAAGTATTAGTTCCCAGTAACTGCGTGTTCGACTGTCGACGCCACGTTGGGCGATGGCGCTGCGAATCAAGTCATCACCACAGTAGCGGCGCATGGCTTGCATCTGTTTGCGATTGCCGTACATCAACACTCGACAGAGCGCCCAAAGCGTGTGGTCTTCAAGATCGGCAGACGTAAGGCGCTTGTCCCAGAAGAGCGGTGCCAGCAATCTGAGTATCTCTCGATTGCCTGGCTTGGTGGGCGCCGGACGAATGTCATCGGCAAGCAATCGGACTTCCAGATGCCCGCCCAGGGCAGTTGCTATACGGCGTAGAGTCGCTATTTCGAAGCGATCCCAACCCGTTTCGTATCGATGTAGTGCGGACGCGCTGGTCCCGGCTCGTCGCGCCAGCTCCTGCAGTGTCAGGCCCCGACCCGTTCTCAGTTTACGGATCTGTGGCCCGATCAGTGGCGCGGATTTATTATCATACATGATAATATTATGACTGCTTTACCCGAGCTGATCAAGGCGTCAAGGGGTCGTCTCGAGATCCTGACTGGGACTGATTGGCCTGTGGGAGTAGTGGATAAGAACGGCGATCAGATATACTCCCTATCCTTGGAGCTGAAGAATAGAAGGCATACATCATGAAACCGACTCCTGATATCTCGCACGTGCCGACCGCCGCAGAACACGCAGCGGGAATGGCTGAATACATGCACGAGGGAAAGCGTCTGGCATCTGCGTTGGGCAATCGAGGACCGGTGCGCCTGGACGCTAGTGGCAAGCTTCATCAGGACATCCTCGATGCCTATTGGCAACATGGGCTATACGTTTTCGAAGGGGTCATTGAACAGGCGGAAATCGAGGAACTTCGGGCCGGCATTGACAACATGCTGGAACGAGCACCGGTCCACCGCGGTGCAACGGTGGACGCAAAGAACAGGCCTGCATTCGGCCAGGAGTTTAAACGTAACCCCTATACATTCATCAAACCCCTCTCAGATCCCTGGGGAGGCACGGAACTCCTCGGTGGCCGACATCCGAGTCAGATGACCCAGCCCACCCCGGACAAGGGTGCTCCGGAGGATGTGGTTTATCTCTTGAGTGGCATGTGTCAGGCGATGGAATCCGGGTTGCGACTCTACGGTCATCCGCATTTGCTCGCCATTGCCGAGGCAATCAATGGTGCGGACTTCGTCCCGTTCAACGATGCGATCTTTGTCAAACAGCCGGGTCTGGGTGGCTCGGTTGCCTGGCACCAGGATGGTGTCACTCATTGGGATTCGCCTGAGTGGGATGAAGGCATCCACGGGTTCAACTTCCAGGTCCAGCTTTACCCGAGTACCCTCGGTAACTGCTTGTGGGTGATGCCCGGGACTCACAAGATGGGGCGGATCGATATCAAGAAACTGGTCGCCGCAAACGGCGGATCGGAACGGCTGCCAGGCGCGGTACCGCTGACCTGTCAGGCGGGCGACGTGACCATCGTCAATCGACAGGCACTGCACTGCTCGTTCGCCAACACATCGCCGGACATTCGAGTCTCACTGACTTTCGGCTTCCATCGTCGCAAATCGGTCCTCGGCGCCCATGGTGCACTGGGCCAGGACGCTGAGGTGATCTACGACGAGCAACGTATCTTCGATCGCGCCAGTGTTATTGCCGTCGCCATCGATGCACGCCAAAAGCGCTACGCGGACGAAAAACGATATACCTACCAGCCTTTTGCGGGGTTGGAAGATGACTATCGATGGAGCGAAGACAACTTCAAACGGGTTATCCTCGATTATAATCTGAAGGATCTTTCCATTTAGTGCTAGAGAAGGCACCTGACAATTTGGACAAGGTGCCCTGAGTCTTCATTACACTTGCTGCCGAAATCCTGCCTGGACGATCACCTGGTTCCCGTTAAGCGCAACTCCGTCAACTGAGGGTCTTTTGCGATCTGCTCTTCGGTAAAAGGCAGCTTGACCCATTCGCCCTTGGAATAGAGCCGGGTCTGGTCGGCGAAGTGGGGTGATTTCGGCTGCTGGGACTGAGAGTATGTCAGTACCGCGCTGGCATCCGGGTTGCCGTCATCATCCCAGGTGACTACCTGAATGTAGCTGTTGCCGGCTACGATAGGCGTATATCCTTTGCCTTTTGTCAGCGGTGCGCTGATGTTGCTGAACATACCGCTGCTCCCACTACCACCGGGAATACCGATCTTCTCCCCATTGTCCATGCTGTATTGCACCTCTCCCCAGGGAGCGTCCAGTGGGATGTCGGCATCCTTCAGTGCTTTCACTGCTCCGGCCAGCGCTGTCATGATGGCTTTACGGACGACTTTATTTTTCCGATTGAGACCGCTCGGCGTGTTTACCGGATCGCCTGGATCGAACGGTACCGCATAGAGGTCCTCAATCCGGGCGGCGCGGCGCCAGAATTCCGAGTACACCTGGGCACCGCGGCTGTCGAGGTCCTGGCGTCGATCCCACGCGCTTAATACCTGGCAAGCCTTGCTAACGTCGTTAGTGACCTTTGGCAACGTCAGCTGTTTGTCCTCACTACAGATCGCCAGCAGATCGTCCAGCAGCAGTTCTGCGCCGAAATTTCGGTGATTAAACATCAGCGCCTGCAGTTTCCGGGGGGTGAACTTCTGCGGTTGGTCGCCACCGATCACCTCACTGATGAATTTCAATCCGGCTCGGGTCCGCAAGCTTCTGGCGGTTCTCTCGTTGCCGATAATAGGTGAAAATCCCTCCAGCGGTTGCTCGGGATTGCTGAGCCAGTAGGAGTCGTTAGAATTGGTAACATAATCCTCCCTCCTCAGCATCGGCAGCTTTTCCGGAGGCAGGACGCCGGGCGCTGCCGCTGTCTCATCGCTGCGCCATTCGCAATCCGGATTTGAGCCATCCAGCACCACCATGGGCCTGCCATAGACACGTTTAACGTGTTGGCTCTGACAGTTATCGATCATCTTCTGGTCAACGTTGGGAATTGCTGAGATATCAGCATAGAAAGCTTCTCCGGAGCGATCAGCAGCGATCGTGTTTACAAACGCTACCCCCTGCACCTCAGTCAAAGCGGCAGCGACGTCATCGATCGATGTTGCCCGATTCAGGCGATAATACTGTTCTGCAGAGCGATAGTTATTCAGATTGACATCCCTGATGGCATACAGACGCTCTCTGCTCCATGGCAGTTCCTTGTCTACCAGTACCGGTCCATAATGGCTCATGTAGACTGAGTGCTGTTCCCTCTTTAGGGTCGCGTCCGCTGCTTTGACCTCTATCTCGACGCTCTTCAAATCAAGTCGACGGGTCTCGTCACCATACCGGTAGGACAGTGGATCGTCCTTCACCAGGGAGAGTTCGTAGAGGGTGAAGCGTAGCGCACTTGAGACCGTGTGACTCCAGGCGATATGCTGATTGAAGCCGATGCCGATCGAGGGCGTGGTAATCAATCCAACACCCATCACATCCAGATCTCCGGGAATAGTCAGGTGCGCGATGTGAAAGCGTGATGGACCTCGCCACGGATAGTGTGGATTGCCGAGCACCATGCCACGGCCGTTGGCAGTCACAGCTTTCCCCAGTGCATAAGCATTACTGCCGAATAGAGTCGGGTCAAGAGATAACGCATTCTCTATGAGGAACGAGCTGGCTGAGTTGCTATCCGCCGCTGGCGGCACCGCCCTCGCAATCCCATTCATAAAGTAACCGACGCCATAACGAATGCCGAATCCAATGTATAGTCGGTACATGTCGGCCTGGGTAACTTCTCTGACCCACGGCTTTCCCCTGCAGGATTCCGGCAGAGAATCTCCTCCGTGGTCGTGAAGATATCGGTTGAAACCGGCAGCAAATCCATCGCTCATCTGATTCGTTTCCTGACGCTGCTCTTTCTTGTAGCGATCGATGGTTGCCTGATCCAGCAGCGCCTTGTGGAAAATGTCGCTCTCCAAGTTGCCGTTTTCAGGACCCAAGTATTTGGACAACTCGCCATTGACCATCATGAAGGCACGTGCAAGTACGCAGACAGCATCCCTTGCTTTGGCATAGCCGAATCCATAGCCCAGACTGCCTGCGTCACCGGCACTGATGTGGGGAATGCCGTAGGAGGTCCAGCGAATAAGGGCGTCATAGCCTGCCGCCTGTCGCGTCGCGTCTGTCGGGTCTGCTTCCTCACCTGATGGCGCGGGAGGGCTCTGCTCAGGACTGCACCCCTGCATCAGGATTACCAATGCGAACGTCAGTCCGCTGCAAACACTTAATCTCATTGTTTTCATCATTGACTGTCCCATCTCCTGCTGAATTGAAGAAAGTACTGCCGCCTTGCGCCCCGAATCTACCACAGTTGCGAGTGGACTAGATAGTCACCCGTCCTGCTACCCGATGTGATCTTGTAGCTGATGTTGAGTTCAAAATGCCCTGGGAGGGGTTCATGGAACAGGATCGATTCACAGCTCCAGACTCAATGGAAATGTCGGATCACGGCGGGCATTGGAAAGCTCTTCGAATGCGTAGGCGATTCGAAGCAGGACTGGCTCCTGAAATGCACCGGCGAAGAACGAGATTCCCACCGGCAGATCATACACGTAGCCGGCTGGCACAGTTATGTGGGGATACCCCGCAATAGCAGCGGCAGAAGAGCATCCTCCCGATCCTCGATCGCCGTTGAGAAGATCGATCACCCACGCGGGTCCGCCGGACGGAGCCAGGATGGCGTCAAGAGAATAGTCGTGAAGCACCTTGTCGAGGCCGTCAGCTCTTGACAATTGTCGACACTGTTGCAGGGCAGCAAGATACTCAGGAGACTTCAGATCTCCCCTTTCCTCGGCCTGCGTCAGGATTTCCTGTTTGAAGAAAGGCATCACCTCTTCGGCATTCTGGTCGTTGAATTGGATCACCTGCGCCAGAGATCTAACGGCAGTGGCCGGGTGCAATTGATCCAGGTACTGATTGAGCCCATGTTTGAATTCGTAGGACATGACGGTGCCTTCCGCAGCCCGCAGTTCCCTGGTCACCGCCACAGTGGCTGGATCAACAAGAATCGCACCCGAATTCTTTAAGAGCTGCAGAGACCGTTCGATGATCTGATCGACCCGCTGGTTGTAAGCAAAGAAGTTCCTGGCGACGCCGATGCGCGTGCCCGATAGACCGTCACTATCCAAGAACTGCGTGTAGTCCGGATGGGATCTATCGCTGTGCGGGATGCTGCCGGCATCCATGTCATCGCTGCCGGTAAGAGAGCCGAGCAGTATTGCCACGTCTCGAACGGTACGTGCCATCGGTCCTGCTGTATCCTGACTGTGGCTGATGGGCACGATTCCCGATCGGCCGATCAGGCCTACCGTCGGCTTGATGCCAACTACGGAGTTGTGTGAGCAGGGGTTGACTATCGATCCATCCGTCTCGGTGCCGATGGCACCGATGGTCATGTTGGCAGCGACGGCCACTGCCGATCCTGAACTAGAACCGCCGGCACTTCGATCCAGGCAGTAGGGATTGCGCGTAAGTCCGCCACGACTGCTCCAACCACTGCTCGACCTGAAACCTCGATAGTTTGCCCACTCGCTCAGATTGCTCTTTGCCAGAATGACCGCACCGGCCCGGCGCAATCTGGCGGCAACGAGAGAATCTCTTGCAGCATGGGATCCCTGCAACGCGATGGAACCGGCAGTCGTCATCATCTTGTCGCCGGTATCGATATTGTCTTTCAGGACAACGGGTATGCCATGCAGGGGGCCCCTGGTTCCTTTTGCTTTTCGTTCATCGTCCAGACCTTCGGCAATGGTCAGGGCATCCGGGTTGACTTCGATGACAGCATTGACCTTGCCGTTGAGGGTTCGAATTCTGTCCAGATAAAAACGCGTGAGCTGTTCCGAGGACAACTCGCCCCGGGCCATTCTCTCCCGGGCCTGATCGATGCTGTCGGCGGATTCTGTCATCTCGACCATGCGTTTTCTACCCTTTGAAGTTGGACCGACATTAACAATGACCGCACTATTACACCAGTTGAATATGGATTATATTGTCGCCATGCCTCATTCCCTACTCCTGATCGAAGATGAAGCTGCCATTGCCGACAACGTTCGATATGCACTGGAGCAAGAAGGCTTCGAAGTTCATTGGAGCCGTCTCGGACAAGATGGATTGCGGGTCGTTCGCGTCAGGGACATCGAGCTGATTCTGTTGGATGTTGGGCTGCCGGATGTGAACGGATTCGAACTGTGCAAGGAGATCCGCAGTTTCTCAGAAGTCCCGATCATCTTTCTCACCGCTCGCAGCGAAGAAGTCGATCGGGTGGTAGGGCTTGAGATCGGCGGCGATGACTATGTGGTGAAGCCGTTCAGTACCCGGGAATTGGTGGCACGGGTGAAAGCCGTCTTAAAACGCGCCCGCAATCGGAACGATTCCGCGCCCCGGCAGAATGAACCAGCCGGCAGCGATGGCCGTGCATTCAGCCTGGATGAATCAGGACTGACAGTTTTGTACAGGGGGTGTGAACTGTCGCTCACTCCTCACGAGCAGGGAATCCTAAAGACCCTTCTGCATCACCCGGGCAGAATCTACAGCAGGGCGCAATTGCTGGACCTGGTCTGGACTGACAGGGAGGAGATATTCGAGCGCGTTGTGGATACCCATATTAAATCGATTCGCAGAAAGTTGCGGAAAATAGATGCAGAGGCGGCGCCGATAAGGACTCATCGCGGCTTTGGCTACAGTATCACGCCCTAGGCTGACCGGGATGAATCTTACCTTGCGGATGTTCCTTGGTTACTTGCTGATCGTCTGTTCTGCTGCCGTTCTCTTTTTCAACTCATTTCTGGGACAGCTTCAGACAGGCGTCTCTCAGGCGATGGAGGAAACCCTGGTGGATACAGCGAATCTGCTCGCCGAAGTCGTATCCAGGGAGCTTAGTGTAGATGGTTTGCAGGACGGTGACTTTACCGAAGCATTCAGGGCGTATGCAGAAAGAAAACTCAATGCCGATATATTTGAGGTTGCCAAAGTCCACGGAAATTTGCGGGTCTATGTCACCGATGGCATGGGTAGGGTGATGTACGATTCCAGCGGACTGGCAACGGGTCAGGACTTTTCCCGCTGGAACGACGTTTACTTGACGTTGCGTGGCGAATACGGCGCCCGCGCCAGTCGCACCGATCCTGACGATCAAGCTACAGAGGTAATGTATGTGGCCGCGCCGTTACTTCTCGATGCAGGCATAGTGGGGGTGCTGACCGTCGCCAAACCAACCGTGTCGCTACAGCCCTACACGGAGAATATCCGTGCGGCGGTGATCAGAAACGGCTTACTGTTATTGCTGCTGGCTTTGCTTTTTTGTCTGATCCTGAGTTACTGGTTGACCGGATCGATTCGCAAGCTGTCAGGTTACGCAGATCAAGTGAGTGCAGCAGGGCACAGAGTTCCGTTGCCGACGATGAGTGAACCGGAGCTGGAGCGCCTCGGCGAGGCGATGGCATCGATGCGGGAGAGACTGGATGGAAAAACCTATGTGGAAGAGTACATCCACTCCCTGACCCACGAGATCAAAGCACCTGTAGCAGCCATCAAGGGAGCGGTTGAAGTGATGGATCCTGCCATGCACACAGAGGACCGGCAAAGGTTCCTGGATAACATCTATCATGAATCCCAGCGGCTGGAAGACATCGCCTCACGCCTTCTGGAACTAGCTGACCTTGAAAATCGTCAAGAGCTTGAAGATCCGCAGGTCGTAGATCTAACGAATGTGGTAAGGGAAGTAGTCGCTGACAGAGAGGCAATGATCGCCGAGCGCTCTTTGCGGATGACAGTTGATCTTGCAGACAGCGCTCTAGTGCTGGGCGATCGTTTTCTGCTGGTTCATGCCATGGAGAATCTGCTGGATAACGCCTGTCGGTTCAGTCCCGTGAAAGGTAGCATCACATTGACGGTCCGGGTGAACGACATGGTGGTGGTTCGTCTGCAGGACGAGGGCCCAGGCATTCCGGATTTTGCCCTGGCCCGTATCTATGAGCGATTCTTTTCCCTGCCGGTACCCGGTGACCATTTGAAGAGCTCCGGCCTTGGTCTCAACTTCGTAAAACAGATTGCCGAATTGCACCAGGGCGCAGTTTCCATAACCAACGGCTCCACCGGTGCCATAGCTGAATTCTCCCTACCGACTAGTGTGCTGTCCCGCAATTAGGTGGTCATTATTCGGTCGGCCAGCGGATAAGGTCACGGCATTGTGGGACTGCACACCTGCTACACATAAACCACATCAAATCCTCACATTCGCCCAATAGACTCTGCACCGTTTTGTTGCGGAGTTGATCTGATGATGTCCTTTATCAATTCACTGGCAGGCAAGTATTCGCTCATTGGGGCCATCACATTAGTGTTGCTGATCCCCATTGCCATGATCGAACAGAAAATCGATGAGAGAGCCGGGTTCCAGCAACAGGTCAAGGAGGAGATCAGCAACGGCTGGGCTGGTGAGCAAAAGATTGTGGGACCCTATCTGATCGTACCCTTCCTGCTCGAATGGGACAGCGTGGTGAGGGATAAATCGACCGGCAGAAATGTTGCTCACCACAACACGGAGCCGGGAAGGGTCGCCTTGGCAATGGAGAGTCTGGAACTGCAAGGATCGGTGCAATCCGACCTGCGCTATCGAGGCATCTATAGCGTTCCGGTCTTTACTGCCGAGCTGAGATTCTCGGGCACAATGAATTTACGGGAAGTTGAACAGATCAAGGAGCAGCAACACTTCAGTCGCTTCGGTGAACCCTATCTGGTTGTCGGCGTGACCGACCAGCGAGGTTTTGCCAATCAGCCGGAGCTTATTCTGAACGGCAACGCCGACCCATTCCTGCCCGGCGGGATGCAGGGCGTGACGATCTCGAACCGATCGGGTATACGTGTGGAATTGCCTGAACTGCTGACGGAAGAGGCCTGGTTTCAACTTCACAGGTTCGAATTCCTGATAAAGATCAGAGGCACGGAGATTCTCAGTATTGTTCCCACGGCCAGGCAAGCGAAGGTGTCCCTGACCGGAGATTGGCCGCACCCCAAGTTCATCGGTCAGTATCTGCCTAACCAGCGTTCGGTTGAGGAGAAAGGATTTCAATCGCAATGGCAGATCAGCGAAATTGGTACCAATATCCGGCGAATTCTCCAGATGTGCGTTGCCAACGACACGGAGTGTCAGCTGCTTCAAGATGCGTCAATGGGTATGGAACTCATCGAACCGGTGAATGTCTACTCGAAATCCAAACGGGCGCTCAAATATGCCATCCTGTTTATCGCTCTGAGCTTTGCCGGATTTATCTTAAGTGAGCTGCTCAGTCATGTGAACATCCACACGGTTCAGTACATCTTCGTTGGGTTAGCCATCGCGATGTTCTATCTGCTGTTGCTTTCCCTGTCAGAGCATCTGCCTTTTTCCATGGCGTATGCCCTGTCTACGTTCTGCTGTGTGAGCCTGCTCACCTCTTATGGTAAGTATCTGCTCGGGTCACTGCGCAATGGCGTTATCTCGGGCGCCACGACGGCAGGCTTCTATGCAGTGCTCTATGTGATCCTGCACTCTGAGGATTATGCCCTTCTGATGGGTTCTCTGCTGCTGTTGATCGTATTGGCAGTAATGATGTTTGTTACACGCGACATGCGGGAATTACAGCTCACATCGTGGGCAGACTGGGGGGTTTCGGACGAGACTTCGGGGACGGCGGACCAACAGGTCTGAGTGCGACGAGCGCTGCCGCAGCTCCAGATGGTGCCACAGCACCCGTCAATCATCGTCGGTGTAGTCACCATCGATCGTTCGACCACCCTGGGGTGGGCGCGGCCGGCCAAATGAGAAGCTGCCGGTGTGAGGGAGGAGCCTTGCCAGGATATTCTTGGCAAAGTATTGGCGCGTTATGGGGATGAGACAGCAGAAGCCTACTGTGTCGGTAAAGAATCCCGGTGTCAGCAGCAGGGCGCCACCGATCAGCAACAGCACACCCTCTAGCAGTTCCTGCCCTGGCAGCTCTCCCTGAGACAGCCGGTTTTGTAGGCGAAACCAGGTTTCGACTCCCTGCAACCGCAATAACCAGATGCCGAGCGTGGCAGTCAGCACCACCAGCGCTACGGTGGGTAATGCCCCAATCAAGCCGCCCACTTCGATCAGTATAACCATTTCGATGATGGGGATAATGATAAACAGCAGAAAGAGGATTCGCATTATGGGATTTCCGTGCAGTCAGGGCAGAATTTCCGGCCGGAACTTGGCATACACCCTCTTGCAGTCGTTAGCGAAAGGCAGCATTAGCAGCGGCTCATTTTCAGGAAATATCCTTGGAACCACGAGTCCGCTCGTGGTGAGTTGATTTCCATCAATTTTTGCTGAGTTCTTAACGGGTTAGAGCAAACAATCCCTGTAATTACCGAGTTTCTAGGTTAATATATGATCATATAAGGACGCCTCCTTTTGGGAGGTGGATTCTTGATAGGATATGCATTCTGTTCTCAATCTGGTTGGACCATGGAGTTTAGTCTTTTCTGGTCAGGGGGAACAACTAGAGTTGACCGTAACGACGATATTTGACTCAAACATCGGTATTTGCCAAAGTCGCTTTAGATGGCTGCTCGCATTCGGGTGCCGGTGAATAAACAGGGCAAGCTGTTATAACGTGCTACCGGCGCCGTTCGGTAATGCGTCATGCCGGACACGATCACAGTGATGCCCGGGATTTAGGATAAGGATCATCGCGGCCAGCATGGATTAGGGATGCAGGTACACAGGCTGCAGGCCAGCGCAGTCGACCAAATGGAAATACAGAGGAAACCCATGACCAAACAATCTCAAGCCATCAAGGTGGTCGATTCTCTCGATGTGAGGCCCGCAGTGCGAGGCGGGGCTCAGCGTATCGATGAGCACATAGTCGAAATCGTCAGCGATTCCGGTGAGGGAGCTCAGAAGTGCGGTCAGTCCTTTGGAGCGGTCAGTGGCAAAATGGGCAATGGTGTCTGGACCGTAGAGATCATTCCCGCCGAGATTCAGCCTCCGGAGCGAACCCCTGATGGCGCCAGTGGCATTCGCATTCGCCTCGGATCCAAGTACATGACCAACATGGGGGACGAAGCGGATCTGGCGGTGGCATTTAACGAGCAGGTGCTCTACTCACGCATGGCAAACGGGGCGTACAAGAAGGGCACCATCATACTGCTTGAGAATATGTGGGCAACAAGCCCGTTTGAGGAAGTACAGGAGCAGTACCGGAAGGCACTATTGGATTTCGAGGAGCAAGGACTCATCGTAGTTGAACTGCCCATCGAGAAGGAGTGCCTGAAGCTGGTGTCCAATACTCGCCGCGGCAAGAATATGTTCGTTTTGGGCATGCTATGTCACATCTACAGCCGTGACGTGGACAAGTCTTTGGCAGAGATCGCACGGGTATTCTCCCGTAAAGGCGATGAGGTCATAAAGGCGAACCATAATCTGTTCAATGCAGGTTACGCGTTTGCAAGGGAAGAAGTGGAGTACCACTACGAAGTACCGTCCTATACCGAGGAAACGGAACAGCAGACGGTCGTGCTGAATGGCAACACGGCGATCGGTCTTGGCGTGATGGCTTCCGGCATGGAGATGGTCTCGATGTACCCGATCACACCAGCCACTTCGGCATCCCACTACCTGGCTGACGATTTTCACCTAACCGGTGGATTTGTGCATCAGGCGGAGGATGAGATCGCAGCGATCGGTTTTGCCATCGGTGCATCCTATGCAGGCAAAACCGCCTGTACTATCACGTCGGGTCCCGGAATCGCATTAAAGACCGAGATGATCGGGTTGGCGGTGATGGCAGAGGTGCCACTTGTCATCATCGATGTCCAACGTGGCGGTCCTTCCACCGGCTTGCCAACCAAAGTGGAACAAGGTGACTTGTTGGCTTCGTTGTATGGCGCACCCGGCGATTCACCCAAGGTTATTATCGCGGCTGCTACCATCGCCGAGTGTTTCCACTTTGTCATTTTGGCTCGAAAATTGGCCGAATCCTTCCGCACTCCCGTGATCGTGCTCACCGATGCCAATCTGGCGACCGGCGTGCAGCCAATTGATCGACCACAGATTAGTGAAGAGTGGTTCGCTGCACCAGTGGACCAGTCGGCCTGGAAAGAGGGTGTAACGGCGTATGATTGGGATGCGCAAACTGGACTGTCCGAGCGTCCGATTCCCGGAATGCGCGGCGGTGAATATGTGCTCACCGGTCTCGCTCACAGTCGAGCCAGTAAGATTGCTTATGATACCCGCTCCAATCAGGAAGGCTGCGACATGCGCAGCCGCAAGATGTCTGCACTTGCGGCCACATTGAACCCACCGGATATTCACGGTGATCCGCAAGGAGACCTGCTGGTAGTAAGCTGGGGTTCGACTCTGGGGACCATTGAAGAAGCGGTGGACAATGCCAGGTCAGAAGGTCACAAGGTCTCATCACTGCACTTGCGTTTCCTCTCACCGATCGAACCGGGGCTAAAGGAGATCTTCAACAACTTTAAGAAGGTGATGACGGTAGAGATCAATTACAGCGACGATCCCGGCGGCCCCATGATCACAGGTGAGTCCAGACGCTATGCTCAACTCGCCCTGGTGCTGCGTGCACATACCCTGGTGGATGTCGACTGCTGGTCGGTGGTTTCCGGTCATCCACTCCAGCCTGGCCAGATCAAGGATGTCATAATCGAGCACCTGGCTTTGATCACGGGAGAAAACTGATGTTTGGACTAAAAGCGGACTGGTCCCTCGATGTCCATGAACGATACTTCACCATGGATGATTACGCGGGCGCTGAACCTCGTTGGTGCACGGGATGCGGTGACCTGGGCATTTTGACTGCAGTTCACCGGGTCTGCCGTGATGCCCAGGTCGAACCGGAGAATACCGTTGCCGTGTCCGGAATAGGTTGCTCCAGCAGATTGCCCCACTATATGAAAACCTACGGTTTCCACGGCCTTCATGGCCGGGCACTACCGGTAGCCTGTGGTATCAAATCCAGGCGACCGGACCTTGATATCTGGGTGGCTACCGGGGATGGCGATTGCTTCTCAATCGGTGGGGGCCACTGGATCCATTCGCTGCGCTACAATATGGATCTCACCCTCCTGATTTTCGATAACGGCATCTATGGTCTGACCAAAAAGCAGACGTCTCCGACTACGCCGCAGGGGTTCCATACCAACACCCATGTTACCGGCGCCCTGCTGCCACCGCTCAATCCGCTCACCGTAACTCTTGGCGTGAGCAACGTTTCCTTTGTAGCCCAGACTGTGGATTGGAATGCGCCGCTCTTATACGAAATCATCAATGCAGCCCACCAGCACAAGGGGACCAGCTTCGTCAGGATCGTGCAGCGATGCCCAATGTACATGGAGCAATTGAACCAGGAAATGCAGGATGATCCATCGCGAATGCTTCTTTTGACCCACGACAAGGGTGTTCAGGTAGACGATGCAGTCGTGCGCATGTTCGAGAATCACCAGGAACACGATCCCTCGGATATGGCCGCCGCGAGAGCAATCGCTCAGGATGATTCCCTGATCCCTCTGGGAGTTCTCTATCATGACCCGGATGCCCAGCGCTATGACGAACTCACCAACGTGGGTTTGAATATGCCGATGCAGGAAAGGGTGCAGGGCCTCAACGCTGCACTGGACAAATTCGCAATCTAGTGCGAGTCCAGCAAACATAGATTAGATGTTAGCAGCAAGATCAGTAACTTGAGACAGGCACCGGAAGCGCGGACCTTAAACATGTACGTACACTATCCAGATTTATGACAAACAAGAATAGCTCGGAAAATCAGGCGCTGCCCGCTGTGGCAGGAGAGGCTTCTGCACTGGCGGCATTCCAGCAACGCGGATCCGCCGTGCAGATATCCGTCGTGTCTTCGGCAAACAGGGAGAGCAGCCCAATAGTAACGCTGCCGGCGGTGGCAATCGATGAAGATGCGTCGGGAGAGATCATCCATTCGTTGCGGCGCTTTCACCTCGGTGATCCAAGCGTAGCTTCCAGTGGCCAGCAGGTAACCGAGAGCTTGCTGCCGGCGCTGCTGCACCCATATAGGGACGTAACACAGATTCGTTACGAGTATCCGCTCTACCTTTATCCAACGGGTGGCGAAGAAAACGACCTGGCGGTAAGTCCACTGAGCGATTTCCTGAAGGATTCCGTGGCGGCGTTTGCACCCGGTGAAGATTCTGCGCGAATGCTCAAAGACAACCTGCCGTGGGTTGAACGTTACCTGCGAAGCCAATTGCTCGCGCAGCAGAGCCCGGTGGATGCCGGATCTTTGGTGGTGGAGGCGGGCGTTGCACTGCAGGAGCAGATCGGGCTTGCCGAAGAGAATCGGGAAAAGCTGCAATCTGAGCTGGACAGTTTATCTGATCAGGTTGACAAGCAGGGCCAGTTCCTGGGTTACAGTCGCTATGTGGCCATTCACCTGCTGATCCACGCTGCACGCCATCACCTGTTCCAGCGGCGTTTGCGTTTCGGCGAAATTGTCAGCGAACGCATGCGGGGTCTCATAGATCTACTGGCCGTCGAACGGGCCAAGACAGGTGCTGCCAACGATCCGGATATGGTGGGAAGCAGCGTTGGCAACACATCGCAGTATTTCGATACATCAGCGTTAACCGGTGTAATGGGAAAGCAGACGCATGGATCCGAGAGTATGTCCGTCGAGCGCAAACAGCGCATCGAAGGGGCACTGAAGACGCTGCAGGAATATGAAGACGATCCCGTTTTGGTGAGATGTGTAGGCGATCTGCATGATGACGGGGTGTCTGACCACTTCGATCAGATCGAATGTATCGAGATGATCCATGATGCAGATCCCTGTACCGGCGCCGCGGCTCGATTCGACGCTGAGGTGGCGCGCTACGCCAGAATATTCGCGGCAGTCCGTGTAGCAGCTCTGGAAACAGAAGGGAATTACGATCCATCCGTACATGACTCCTGGTTTGCCAGCTTCGACTGGCAGGCATTTACTACACAGGAACTGCAACTCATTTCGCCGCTGGTGGCGCTGGAGACGGCCGAGAACATTGCCGGAGACGGCCTGCGTTCCTTCTCACAGCAGTTGCGATCAGGTAAGCCGATTCAGATCCTGGCCTGGGTTCCGGCATACGACAATCCAGGGACACAGTCGGGAGAGGATCCCCTGCACAGCTACCGCATCGAGCTGGGCTATTTCGGGATCGGACACAGACAGGCAGTGATCGTGCAGTCCTCGTCGGCGCGACACGAGCATCTTTTCCGCGGCTTTGTTTCTGCCCTCGGTACCATCAGGACCAGCCTGCATCTGGTAGATTCGGGTTTCCAGGAAGAGGACCTGTACCTGGATCCGTGGATCGTGGCCAGTGCGGCCCTGGAAAGCAGGGCGCACCCCTATATTGAAATCAATCCTACGGCGGGCGATGCCGCAGCAGAGCGGTTGAATTTTGCCGGCAACCCACAGTCTGAATTGAATTGGCCAGTCAATTCACTCACCTATGTGGATGACAGTGGCACCGAAGAGGTGCTACAACTACCTTTTACGTTCGTCGACTACTCCCTGCTGATTCCGCAACTGTGGCACCACTTTCGATCGGTGCCGGTGCAGTGCAGTTGCGACGACTTGCTGCCTGTGGATGAATACCTGGCTTTGCCGTCGGATCAGACCGATCGCTGTCTGCCTTTCGTGTGGGCCGTTGATGCAGAGGGATTGCTGAGCAAGGTGGTGGTATCCAGAGCCCTGATGCTCGCCTGTCGCGACCGGTTGAGTTATTGGCGAACACTGCAGGAACTGGCCGGTGTACGCAACCGTCATGTGGAGTTGGCAATAGCGAATGTGCAGCAAGAGGAACGGGCTGCCAGGGATGCCGAGATCGAGGAGCTGAGACAAGAACACGCTGACGAGCTGGAGCAGGTGCGTAGTGAGACGGCCGGGGAAGTGATGGGCAAACTGGCGAACGTCCTGCTGGGGATGGATCTGACCTCCCTGTCCGAGTCAGCTCCAGCAGCGGTTGCAGTCCCCGCCGAAGAGGTGCAGCAGGCAGTGCAGCCTGAACCGGAAGCGGCGGTAGCGGAAGAGCAAGAGGAAGTAATCAGCTTTGACGATCCCTATATCGATAGCATCCTCTGCACTACGTGCGATGACTGCATGGCGATCAATAAACTCCTGTTCGAGTACAACGATAACAAGCAGGCGGTCATCACGGACCCGAAAGTGGGTACGTTCGCACAACTAGTGGAGGCAGCTGAGCTCTGCCCGGCTAAATGCATCCATCCAGGCAAGCCGGTGGATCCTAACGAGCCGGGACTGGACGAGTTGATAGCCCGGGCTGCAGCTTACAACTGATGATGGAGCTCTTGCTTGCGCCCGCTATCATGGTGGGCATCGGCTTGTTCTTCGGCATCATTCTCGCTGTCTCCGACCGACGTCTAGCGGTCAAGGAGGATCCGAGAATAGAGGGGACCAACGAGCTGCTGCCGGGGACCAACTGTGGAGCCTGCGGTGAACCCGGTTGTCTCCCCTTTGCAGAGAAGTTGGCAGCAGGCCTGGTGGCGCCGAGTGGCTGCACGGTTAGTTCCCCCGATGATATCGAGCTTATTGCCGAGTACCTGCAAGTGGACGCTGGTGCAAAGGAAAAAATGGTGTCGCGGCTGCGTTGTGCCGGTGGAAACAGCGAAGCCCATCAGATTGCCGAATATCTTGGTTTCGACAGCTGTCGTGGCGCGTCAATCGTATCGGGGGGTGGCAAAGGCTGTTCGTGGGGATGTTTGGGTCTCGGGGATTGTGAAGTAGCTTGTACCTTTGACGTCATCCACATGAATGACAATGGGCTTCCCGAGGTGGATACAGAAAACTGTGTGGCGTGTCCGGACTGTGTGGATGCCTGTCCAAAGGATCTGTTGGAGATCATGCCACTCAACCAGAATCTTTACGTGCAATGTAATTCCCCCCTGGCGGGCGAAGCGGCCACCAACTTATGCAAGGTGGCTTGTGATGCATGCGGCAAGTGTGTCGCCGATGCAGCCCCGGATTTGATTCGCATGGAGAACAATCTTCCCGTTGTCGACTATGCTGCCGGTGGCAACGCGAAGCCCGAGGCCACATTCCGCTGTGCTACAAATTCCATCAAGTGGTTGCAGGGGGATCAATTTCAAGAGCAGGACTATGCCAGCACAGGAGGTGGAAGGAGATACGGGTAAACGTTGCCCTGCCTGATCAGGCCGCCACTTAAGCGTAACTGTTTACCGACAAGTCACACATTACTTATGCCAGATCTCACAACCACAGCTATTCGATTATATCGAACCCTGTTCGGTGCGCCGCCTGGTTCCACACTGGCAGAGGAGGGCGTCGATACCGTCCTGGACGGTAATTCCGCGGTTGCCTTATCGGAAGCGATGATCGCACAGGACGCGGTGATGGGTGGATCCTTTCCAACCGGCAGCGCCGATCTGGCTTGGAGATCGGAGTCCGGTGGTGCCAATCTGTTTGGCGGCTCCTTGGCTGCTCACCAGGCGGAAGGACCAAGAGGCGCTGTTGCTGCAGCCATTGGCCTTGCATTGGCGGGCCGACGGGTGACCAGTTTTCTATCCGGACCTGACATAGGCGCAGTGCAGGATCTGCTCGTGTCTGCAGCAGGGCGCAACCTGCCGATCGTCCTGCATCTAAGCAACCGTGCCATGGCCGCCCACGGGGCAGCCCTTGGCAGTGGCCACGAAGCTTTCCATCTGAGTGCTGACTCGGGCTTCTTTACCCTCTTTGCCGCAAACGTTCAGGAGGCCGCTGACTTCACCTTTATTGCCCGTCGGGTTGCGGAGCAAACGCTGACGCCAGGCCTGGTAGTGATGGATGGTGAGTTGACAGCCCTTTCCGCTCAAAACCTGTGCCTGCTATCACCTGCCCAGGTCGAGAAGTTTCTAGGTCCGGCCGATGGACAGATCGAGGTGCCAACTGCGGCACAGAAACTGTTGTTTGGGGATACTCGCCGGCGTGTTCCCCGTTGGTATGATCTGGATCGACCGGTATTGCAGGGAGCCCTTTTCGGGCCGGAAAGCTATGCGTTGGGTGCAGCAGCTCAAAAGCCCTACTTCAATCAGCAGGTCAGTGAGTCTCTGCGGGAATGCTACCGCTTATTCGCCCAGCACACGGGCAGAGAGTATGGCCCCGTATCGACCCACATGCTGGATGATGCCAGCCTGGTACTGGTCGCTCAGGGAGCGGCCCAAGAAACCGCCAGGGGCGTGGCTGACTATTTGCGTAGAGAGCGCAAGACGCCGATCGGCGTGCTGGGTATCAACAATCTGCGACCTTTTCCGGCGGCAGAAGTGGTTGACCGGCTAAAGGGTAAGCAGGCGGTGGCAGTGCTTGAGCGTCTGGATGCACCTCTGGCTTCCGATTCACCCCTGTTGCGTGAGATACGTACCAGCCTGGACCGAGCCCTCGAAAGTGGCTCGCCGGTCTTGGAGTACCCCCACCTGGAACAGAGAGAACTACCCGTTTGTCAATCGGTACATTACGGAGTGGGTGGTCAACCCCTCAGGGCCCGGGATCTCATTGCCCTCTCCGCCAGGTTGGCAGACGGGGCGGGCCCGACCCTGTATCTCGGCGCCGATTTTGGATCGGCCGCCAGTGCCCATCCGAAACGCCAGGTATTGCTGGATACGTTGCGTCGTGCCTATCCGGATACAGCCACGCTGGCAGTACGCGGCAGCGAAGTGCCGGCCGATCTCGTCTCAACGTCCAGCATCTCGATTGCCATACATCGACTGACCGGGCGCGGTCACGAAGATCTCGCCTGTCAGATCGGCACACTGCTGCAACGGCTCGAAGCCGGACAGGTCCGCACCCGTCCGGGTCTTTCCTGGGAACGCTGGGGATCCTGCTGTGTCGATCGAATTCTGCATGCAGCCGATGGATTGCAGGATCCGGGCGATGATCTTCCCATTGATCTGGCGGTGGTGGCAGCGCAGCGGATTCATGCACAGATGGACCTCGGCAAAAACCTTGCGTCCGGGGGCGTGCTGCTGATTCAAAGCGCACCGGAAAGCGAGCTTACCGCGGAACAGCTCCAGTTGATTGAGGAACGACAGCTTAGAGTTTTTTGTTTGCCAGACAGGTTGACAGGCTCAGTCGAGGAGCCGCCTGACACGCCGGAATTGGCGCAAACGTCTGAAGCCACGGAACTGGACGGCGAATATCTGCTTGGCGGCGTGATTGGATCGTTACTGGCGCAGGGCCTGTTGGATCAAAAGGAACGCAGGGTGGTTTCCGCTCGGGAAGAAATACTGGCGGAATTGCCCATTGTCGAACGCAACGCCTCCCTGCAAGCATTCACTGACGGTCTCGAGAAGGTGCAATTGGTTGACACCGAGGCCCTGAGTGCAGCGTCTCCTGTTAATACCACCGTGAGTGAAGAAGCGCCCGCGGCTGTACAGCATCTGGGCGGCGACCGTCCTGGACGCAGCAGTGATAGTTACGACAGCTTGCCTCGGTTCTGGGACCAGATCGGTGTCCTGTATAGAAATGGTGAGGTCGACACGATGGCTGCTGACCCCTATCTGGCTACCGGGACAATCCCTCCCCTCAGTGCAACCTTTAGAGACTTGAGTGAATCCCGGACATCCCTGCCCGTCTATGACCCGGCGCTCTGCACCGGTTGCGGCAAGTGCTGGACCGGTTGTCCCGACAGCGCCATCGGCGTTGTTGCCGTCAGTCCAGCGGCATTGATCGATACGGGAATCCGCCTGACCGGGGCGGATCCACTCAGACCGATTACCTCGCAGCTTTCCAGCCGCATCATCAGCCAGGCCAAGATCGAGGAAAACCAACACGGCAGCGCTGGTGACATGATCAAAGCGGCGTTCCAATGGCTCGGTGAGAAGATGTCTCTGGCCGAAGAGCGCAAGCAAGCCATCGAAGCCGGGATTGCAGACGTCGTAGAGAAGATCGGACCACTACCCGTCGCGGTTACCGAACCCTTTTATCACCGGGCGGAAGCCGTTGCCAAAGATAGTGCTGAACTGTTGTCTCTGGTGGTTAATCCTGATGCCTGCAAGGCGTGCGGGTTGTGTACCAGTTTGTGCGAAGCGCAGGCCTTGGACATGGCCCCGCAGGATGCAGACAAATTGAAAGAGGCGCGAGAGTTATGGAGAATCTGGGCCGAGACACCGGACACTCCCTCGGAGACCATCGAACGCGTCAGCACCGATCCCGATGTGGGCTCCATGGCGGCAGTGATGCTGTCACGCTATTGTTTGCTTGCTCTCTCGGGTGGCGATGGTGCTGAGGCCGGCTCCGGTGAGAAAGTCGCCATGCGCATGGCGCTTGCGGCGACCGAGTATCAGCAGCAACCAGTCCAGCATCTATTTGCAGAGGAACTTGCCGCAATCAGAGACGAGGTCAGTGGCTTGATCCGTGCAACCATAACGGATGCCTTGCCCACCGAGGATCTGGATGCACTGTTACACGGCTTGGATCAGATTCAATCCCCGCAGGTTGATCTGAGCGCACTCACCAGCAAGCTGGAAAACGACGACAACACCTTCAACTCCTCGTTCAATAGTGCAGACCTGCGTAGACTCCTGCAGGTGACCAAGCAGCTATCTGACCTACACTGGCGTCTGTCAGAGGGACCTAACGGCTTGGGTCGTGCTCGGTTTGGACTGGCAGTCGCGCCTGGCTCAGTGGCGACCTGGGCCGGGGTATTCCCCCACAATCCCTTTCAGGTACCGGTAGTCATCGACATGACCGGCGACGTATCGCAGTTGGCGGCAGGATTGCTGCAGGGGCAGATCCGTGCAACCACGGAAGCTGTTGGAGTCATGCGCACGGCCAGGCTCGAAATCGATCAGCCGAGCGGCGTAGACTGGCAACGGGCAGCCATTGAACGTTTGACCTGGCTGCAGTTAACCGCACAGGAGAGATTGCTTTGTCCGCCTCTGTTCCTCGTTGGGGATGATGAAATTCTCGCTGGTCGTGGCTTTTCGCAAATCACCTGGCTGCTTAACTCGGAATTGCCGATCAAGATTCTGATCATGGCGGAACTTGATTTTGGCCTGACCGGCTCCGTCCCCAGCGAACTGCCCCTGGCACCGGTCAACAATCCGCGAGCCAACATTGGGTTGCTGGCACTAGCACAACAGAAAGCCTATGTTGCGCAGAGTTCGATCTCCGCTCCAGATCACCTGCGAGAAAGCATTCGTGCCGCAATCGTGTTTGCAGGGCCGGCTCTGATTCACGTACACGCACCCAGTCCGCAGCGGCATGGTTTTGCACCGGATCATACCTTCGAACAGGCCAGTCTGGCGGTTGCCAGCCGTACTTTTCCTCTGTTCCGATACGATCCTGAGGGGGAGGGAGTGTTCGGTTCACGCTTGGATCTGGAAGGTAATCCCGAACCTTTGCAGACCTGGCAGGGACAGGACGAAAGTGAACTCCTGACACCTGCAGATTGGGCGTTTACCGAGACCCGCTTCAAGCATTGTTTCAGAGTTATCGAAGACCAGGACCCGGCGCCCATTCCGCTTGTCGATTGGCTGCAACTCGAATCCAATGCTCGCAGCAACAAGACACCGTGTCTGACGGGCGTTGCGGGTGAGGACGAAATCTCCTATGTCATCGATTCAAGTATGCTCGATGTAGTTGTGGAACGGGAACAGAATTGGCGTGCCTTGCAGGAGTTGGCCGGATTGGTTACCCCATTCACGGCAAGAGTTGAACAGGAAGCAGAGCAGAAGGTGGCTGCCGATCACCAGGCGGAACTGGCTTCCCTCAAGGAGGAGTATGAAGGGAGAATAGCGCAACTGGAACAGAGCATAAAGTCTGACATGGCCGTTCAGATCAAAGATCAGTTGCTGAAGCTGGCGGACTATCGGGTCACCCGAAGCGGCGACGCTGATGCGGGCATGCCGGAATCGAGCCAGAGCCAAGGCCACGATGTTGAATCCACCGAATCATAACGGCAAGAGCACGAGCTAAAGGCATGAATCCGCTGCGTCTACTGCGCCGAAGTTTCGATCATGGCGTTCATCCAGCTCATCTTAAGGAACAGACGGCCGATCTGCCCATTCAGCGGGTGCCGTTCGTCAACCGTTATCTAATGCCTCTGGGCCAGCACATTGGTGCACCCTCCCGCGCCATAGTGACGGTAGGCGAGCGCGTTCGGCGTGGCCAGAAAATTGCCGATGCCACTGCTTTCGTATCAACGACGCTGCACAGCCCGGTGACGGGGTGGGTCCGGAAGATAGAGGGCTTTCGAAGTATGGACGGCAGCTTTGCTCCGGCAATAGAGATCGAAGCAGATCCCTATGCAACTCAGCAGGAGGAGCGCGGTGATCCTCTGCCGTGGCAGTCACTGTCCATTGAGGAGTTTATTGCTGCGGTGCAGGAGGCGGGAATCGTCGGTATGGGTGGCGCTGCGTTTCCGTGCCACGTCAAGTTCTCCATACCGGATGGACTAAAGATCCGTTACCTGCTGGTAAACGGTGCCGAGTGTGAACCCTACCTGACCAACGATCACCGCTTGATGTTGGAGCGACCTGACGATCTGCTGCAGGGGGCCGAAATCGTGCGCCGGAAAATAGGTGCAGAAGAGACGGTCATTGGTGTGGAAGTAAACAAACCGGATGCCATTGAGATTCTGCGCCGGCACGTCAAACCGGATCAATCGGTGCGGATCGTTCCCTTGCAGGTCAAGTATCCCCAGGGCGCTGAAAAGATGCTCATCAAGAGCATCTTCGACAGAGAAATCCCGGCCGGCTTGCTGCCTCGAGATGTGGAAGTAAATGTCAACAATGTCGGCACCATCATTGCCATCTTCGACTATTTCGAGCGTGCCATTCCCTTGATCGAGCGCATCGTAACTGTCGCTGGTCCAGGTGCTGCTTACCCGGCCAATCTGATCGTGCCGCTCGGCACGCCGGTACGGGAAGTGCTGCGTTTTTGTGGTGGCTTGAAAGAGGAAACCCGTGAAGTCATCATGGGTGGTCCGATGATGGGTCGTCCCATCGCCAGTCTGGATGTGCCGATTCTCAAGGGCAGTTCCGGCATACTTGCTTTCACCGAGGCCGAAACAGCCGGACGTAAAGAGTATCCCTGTATCAAGTGCGGTCGATGCGTCGAGGCCTGCCCCTATTTCCTCAACCCCTCCCGTTTGGCCCGCCTGTCAAAGGCACGCATGTTTGACGAGATGCGTGAATATTCGTTGATGGACTGCGTGGAGTGCGGTTGCTGTACCTTCTCCTGCCCTTCGAATATTCCCATCGTGCAGCTTATCCGTACCGGCAAGGATGACCTGCGCAATCGCAAGGAAACGGAGCAGTGACAGAGAAAGATCCGAACCTGCTGCTCCAGCATGCCCCTCTGCTGCAACAGGGGATGACCACACCGCAGGCCATGCGGGATGTCCTCTACGCACTCCTGCCGGTAACTTTGGCGGCAGTATGGTTCTTCGGTCTGGGTGCCATATTGGTGCTGCTTGCCAGTATCGCCGGGGCGGCCTTGACGGAGTGGACATTTGCATCACAGGAAAAAGGTGGTGAGTCCCTGCTGGACGGCACCGCACTATTGACGGGTCTGCTACTTGGCCTGACCCTGCCACCAGGGCTTCCCCTATGGATGGCGTTTCTGGGTGGGGCCGTATCCATTGGCCTCGGCAAAGTGATCTGGGGCGGTCTCGGTCACAACCTGTTTAATCCTGCCCTCGTTGGCAGGGCATTTCTGCTGGCTACGTTTCCCATCGCCATGACCACTTGGGCGCCACTCACCGGAGCCGATGGATTCTTCACGGTTCAGCCCTCAAATCTGGCTCTGCCTTTTATGCAATCGGGCACTGATGCTGTCACTTCGGCCACGCCCCTCGGGCTGATGAAATTCGAGCAACAGTCAACTCCCCTCGTCAATTTGATCATCGGCAACACAGCGGGATCGTTGGGAGAAACCAGCGGTCTGCTGCTGATTGCGGGAGGAATCTATCTGTGGATGCGGCGTGATCTGGATTGGCGTATTCCCGTCAGCATATTGATTACGGTCATGATTTTCTCAGCCATTCTTGACATGGTCGACTCCACCCGCTTCCCCGATCCCCTGTTCTCGGTATTCTCAGGAGGCATGTTGCTGGGATCGATCTATATGGCCACCGACCCGGTAACGTCACCGATCACACCGAAGGGAGCGTGGATCTTTGGCGTTGGCGTCGGCCTGCTGGTGGTATTGATTCGTGCGTTTGGCGGTCTCCCTGAAGGAATGATGTATTCGATTCTGCTTATGAACGCAGCCACCCCTTTGATCGATCGTTATACACAGCCAAGAGTATTTGGCCGGGGCAAGGCTTTGACATGACTGCTGAGAGCGAAACCGTTGGATCGGCTGGGCCGCAAATGCCTGAAATAGTGCCGGAATCACCGACCATACGTCTGGTGGTTACCCTGGCTCTGGCAGGGCTCATCTCCGGGATCGCAATAATGGGGATTTATGAAGTGACCTTGCCGACCATAACCGCCAACAAAGCAAGAGTATTGCGCGAAGGGGTGTTTAAGGTACTGCCGGGAGCGAACCGGTTACAGAAACTGATCTATGTAGATGGCGACCTAGCTCCAACCGCGGACACCCGCAAGGATGAGCAACCGATTTACGCCGGTTACGATATGGATGGGAGCTTTGTCGGTTATGCAATTCCCGGAGCGGGTCCCGGTTTTCAGGATACCATCGGTTTGCTGTATGGCTTCAAACCAAACACCAGGCAGGTGATCGGCATGGAAGTACTGGAGAGTAAAGAGACTCCGGGCCTGGGTGACAAGATCTATAAGGATGCAGAATTCGTGGCGAATTTCAGACAGTTATCTATCGAACCTGAAATTGTAACGGTCAAGAAAGGGAAGAAGTCAGCCGCCAACGAAGTTGACGCGATTACCGGAGCGACCATCTCCTCCAAGGCTATCGTCAGGATCATAAATGAAACTAACGATATCTGGTTGTCGCGCTTACCGGAACCGGGAGCGGAACCGCCCTTGTTAGAGGTGCAAACTGAAGCTGCCGAAAGCGCCAAGACAGTAGACTAGAGAGCTATGCAGACCGGCTGAAATAAAAGCTATGGATAAGACACAAAATCAGGCCTACGAAGAATTCATCAAGGGTATCTGGCGAGAGAACCCGGTGTTCGTACAGGTGTTGGGTATGTGTCCCATGCTGGCTGTCACCAATTCAGCGATCAATGCGTTCGCCATGGGCGGGGCTACGTTTTTCGTGCTGGTCGGGTCCAGTTTTCTGGTAGCGAGTTTCAAGAACTTGATTCGCAAGCAGGTGAGGATTTCCAGTTTTATCATCATCATCGCCACCTTTGTGACCGTGGCTGATTATACCCTGGAGGCGTTGGTGCCGACGGTACACAAAGAGCTGGGCGCGTTCATTCCCCTCATCGTTGCCAACTGTATGATACTGGGTCGTCAGGAAGCCTTTGCCTCGAAGAATACGATATCCATGGCGGTCATGGACGCGATCGGAATGGCAGCCGGGTTTATGCTGGCGCTTTTAACCCTGGGGTCCGTGCGGGAGATTCTCGGCAATGGATCTCTATTTGGCGTCGATCTGTTCGGGCCTGATTTCGAGCCCTGGATCATCATGATTCTGCCCCCTGGTGGATTTCTGACCCTGGGCCTGATCCTGCTCGTGTTCAACTGGTTTACCGTCAAGAAGGCACAGTTCATCGACAAGGTTGCCGCTGCCGAACGGAGTAGCAGCTGATGGATAATCTATTCTGGATCTTCATCAGTGCCCTATTGATCAACAACTTCGTGTTGGCGTACTTCCTCGGTCTGTGCCCTTTCCTGGGGGTTTCGGGCAAACTGGATACCGCTTTCCGGTTGGGCTTGGCAACCACATTCGTGCTGTTGATCACGGCACTGTGCGCCTGGTTCCTGAATACATACGTGTTGATATACGCACCTTATCTGGATCTCATCAGCTTTATCGTGGTGATCGCCAGCACGGTGCAGTTTATCGAGATGCTGATCAAGAAATTCAGCCCGACGCTGTTTCGCGCTCTTGGCATCTTCCTGCCGCTGATTACCACTAATTGCGCGATCCTGTTCCTGGCCATTTCCGCCACCAACAGGGGTTATGGTCTGGCAGAAGGGTTGGTGTTTGCGCTCGGGGCTGGGATTGGCTTCACCCTGGCCATGGTCCTGCTGGCGGGACTGCGGGAGGAAGCGGAACTGTCGGACGTACCGGCTCTTATCAAGGGAACGGCAATGAACCTGATAATAGCGGGTATACTGTCGATGGCTTTCATGGGTTTTGCAGGACTGTTCAGCTCTACCTGATCGGTGCCAGAGGATCACTCTATCGTGCAACAGTATATTTTGGTTTTGCTGGGAATCGTTGCCACAGCGGTATTGTGGGCGCTCTTTCAGATCTGGTTGCACAGACAAGAGCCGGGGCGTGTGGCATCCGAATCAGAGGTCGATTCTCTATGCCAGGACTGTGAAGAGCCCTGCGGCAAGCAAATTAAATGGTAATATGGATTGTTCAATGTAATGATCAGTGTCCTGGCCACGATCTGACCGGTATCCTCGGTGAGATTCTTTTGGCCATGACAGCACCTGTTTGATGTGAACAGGTTCAATTGATCAAAGACGCCAAAAGTGTCTTTGATCTTCTGAAGTAAAGCAATCTCAGCAACAGAACAGCGTTAGGGAGAGGAGTGGACGCCTCAACAGTATTAGTAGCTTTTGGATCCATGACCGGGTTGGGTCTCATTTTGTCCAGCATCCTGGTTGTCGCGAACCGCAAGCTTTATGTCTATGAAGATCCGCGTATCGAGTCGGTCAACGACATGCTTCCGCAAAGTAACTGTGGCGCCTGCGGCGTTCCCGGTTGCCGCGCCTTTGCCGAAGAACTCATTGCCGGGAAGTTCACACCGGGTCAGTGTACCGTGGTCACCGACGTGGTGAGCGAGGAGATTGCAGAACTGCTCGGTGTCGATGTAGGGGGCGATGAGAAGCGGGTCGCTCGTCTGGCATGTGCCGGCGGCAGCAACGTTGCACGCCAAAGAGTGCACTATTTGGGCCTTTCCAGCTGCCAGGCGGCTACGTTGGTTGCCGGTGGGGGCAAAGGTTGTACCTGGGGCTGTCTTGGGCTTGGTGATTGTGAAGAAGCGTGTGATTTTGACGCGTTATTTATGAATGAACACGGAATTCCGGTGGTTGATCCGGACAAGTGTGTCGCTTGTGACGATTGTGTCGATATATGCCCCAAAGATCTGTTCAGCCTCGAGCCAGTCACGAGAAAGCTCTGGATTCCCTGCAAGAATCTGCAATTCGGTGACGCTGCTGAGCGCGAATGCGAGGTCGCCTGTAATTCATGCAATCGCTGTGTGGCCGATGCGGCACCCGGACTGATAGAAATGAAGCACAACCTGGCGGCGATCAACTATGAACTCAATCACCTGGCTGACAGGCAGGCGATTGAACGCTGTCCCACCGGTGCTATCATCTGGATTGAAGAAAATGGAGTCGCTCAGAAAGGAGTTGATGCCAAAAAGATAATACGCAAGACTTCGTTGCCGGTGGGTTGAGCCCTGTTCATTTATAGTCAGTAGTTAGCTAATCGTTTAATTATTCGTCGTGTCTTAATCAAAGGAAAAGGTAGGAATTCGAGTGAAAGACAAGCAAGCAGTCAAGTATCCTGGTATCCCCTCGTCAGCGGATGGCAATACCGTTGCCATCATGTGCGAGCGTGAGTCGACCGATGGTGCCGGAGCGTACCCCATCACCCCCTCCACCCAAATGGGCGAGTACTGGGCGGTGGAAGCGGACAACGGTCACATCAACATTTCCGGCAAGCCCCTCATCTTTATCGAACCGGAAGGAGAACACGCTGCTGCGGCTGTAACAGCGGGTCTGGCCATGACCGGACTGCGGGCTACGAACTTCTCCTCCGGGCAGGGCATCGCCTATATGCATGAGTCTCTCTATGCGGCGGTGGGGAAACGGCTCACCTACGTTCTCAATGTTGGCTGCAGAGCCATCACCAAGGCATCTCTGAATGTACACGCGGCCCACGATGACTACCATTCCGTTGACGATACCGGGTTTTTCCAGCTGATGGCAAAGAACGCCCAGCAGGTCGCCGATCTGAATATCATCGCCCACCGCGTCGCTGAATTGGCGTTGACGCCGGGCCTGGTCGGTCAGGATGGCTTCCTCACCACCCATCTGATCGAATCTCTGAATATTCCGGAAAGGGAATTGATCGAAGAGTATCTGGGACGCCCGGCGGACATCATTGAATCAGCCACGCCTGCTCAGAAGATGCTATACGGTGAGCATCGCAGGCGCATTCCGGAGTTGTGGAGCGTCGACGATGCGGTGCTGGCGGGCCCGGTGCAGAATCAGGACGCTTACATGCAGAGCGTTGCCGCCCAGCGTCCTTACTTTTTCGATCACATCGTAGAGCTTACCGGGCAGGCGATGGATGAATTCTATCAGTTGACCGGGCGTCGCTATGGGCGCGTCGAAACCTATGCCGTGGAGGATGCCGACTATCTCATCGTGGGCCAGGGCAGCTTAATTCCATCCGCGGAAGTGGTGGCGGATTACCTGCGCAAGACGCGCAAGTTGAAGGTGGGCGTGGTGAATTTCACCATGTTCCGGCCGTTTCCCGGTGAGCTGCTTGGATCATTGCTGAAGAGTAAAAAGGGGGTGGCGGTATTGGAACGGACCGATCAGCCCCTGGCTGAAGATCTACCCCTGATCCGTGAAGTCCGTGCAGCGTTAACCAAGTGCATCGAAAATGGTCGGTCATCCAAGGGCGTTCCCTATCCGGACTATGACAGCTATCGGAAGCTGGAAGATATGCCGTTGCTCTATTCCGGATCCTATGGCCTCGGCAGTCGCGATCTTCAACCTGAAGGGTTGATCGGGACGGTTGAGAATATGCTGCCTGATGGCAGACAGACCAAGATGTTCTATCTAGGCGTGGACTTTATCCACGAAACTCCGTTCACACCGAAACAGGAGATCCACCAGCAGGAGATACTGGACAGCTATCCCAACGTTGCCGAGTTAGCAGTTCATGGCAGTGAGAACCCCAACCTGCTGCCGGAAAACAGCATCACGGTGCGGATTCACTCGGTCGGTGGATGGGGAGCGATGGCTACCGGCAAGAATCTGACCATGACCCTGGCGGACATTCTCGGCTTCTACATAAAATCCAATCCCAAATATGGTTCCGAGAAGAAAGGACAGCCCACCACCTACTACCTGTCGGTTGCACCGGAACCCATCAAGATCAACTGTGAGTACTTTTTTGTGGATGTGGTGCTGGCGCCGGATCCCAATGTTTTCAAACACTCCAATCCCCTTGCCGGTCTGAAACGGGGCGGCATATTTATCATCCAAAGTGACGGGGAAACTCCCGAAGATGTCTGGCAATACATCCCGAAGCGGTTTCAGGAGGAGATCGTTGCCAACGAGATCCACATTTTCTATCTGGATGCATTCAAGATTGCCAGGGAGGAGGCAAGCGATGCTGAACTGCAGTACCGCATGCAGGGCATCGCGTTCCAGGGAGCCTTCTTTGCCGTTTCCCATGTGCGTGATGCTGCAAATCTTTCAGAGGAGGCGCTGTTCGCCAAGATCGAGGCGGAGCTGCAGTCCAAGTTCGGTTCCAAGGGTGCCCGCGTGGTGGAGGACAACCTGCGCGTAGTCAAACGTGGCTACGAAGCAACCCATGAAATCACCGAGTTTTCTCTGATGGGTGAAGAGGAAGGGGCGGTCGATTTACCGAGTAAACTGAAGCTGATCCCTGTGAGTCAGTCCAGTTCCACCGATATTCATCGCTTTTGGGAGCAAACCGGATATTTCTACAAAAGCGGCAAAGGTAACGACATCATCGCCGATCCGTTCGCCAGTTTGAGCCTGATTCCAGCCGCTACCGGAGTGTTCAAGGATATGACCTTCGTACGATTCGATTATCCGGAATTCATTCCGGAGAACTGCACCGGTTGCGGTGACTGCTGGGTCATCTGTCCGGACTCATCCCTGCCCGGACTCGTCAACGAAGTGAGTGAAGTTTTTGAGACGGTGATAAAGAAACTTGAGAAGGGCGGGCACCAGATCAAGCATCTGCGCCGGTCCGTCCGCAGCCTGGAGAGTAAGTTGCGGGCTCTGATAGAGAGAGATGGCGAAGCCAGTGTGATATGGACCCAACTGGAATATGCCATCGATGAAACGCTGGTCTTCTTCAATGGCACGGATGAAGAAAAAAGGGAACTGGTGCAGGAATACATCCTCTTCAAAGAAGTGCTGCAGGACTTCCAGTTCAGCGTGACCCGACCTTTTTATACCCAAAAAGAGAAAGAGAACAAGGGATCCGGTGGTCTGCTGTCAATCACCCTCAATCCACTCACCTGCAAGGGGTGTATGGAGTGTGTCGCGGTCTGTGGCGACGATGCACTGCGGACCGTTCCGCAAACGGAAGCAGCCATCGCTACCATGAACAAGAATTGGGACTTCTGGAACGAACTGCCCAATACCAACGAAAAATACATTCGCATTGACGATCTGGATGAGGGGATCGGGGCGCTGGAAACATTGCTGCTTGACAAGAATCACTACGAAGCGATGGTGGGTGGCGATGGTGCCTGCCTCGGCTGTGGAGAGAAGACGGTGATGCACCTGTTCACTTCAACCGTTGCTGCGCTGATGCAACCCAGGGTCAAAACACTACTGAAGAAGATTGACGACCTCATCGAGGGGTTGGAACAGAAAGTCAGGCAAACGCTTTCCGTCGATGTAGCCAACACCGAGCAGCTTCGGGATGCGTTGCAGTCTCTTGACGACCGGGAGTTCGATCTGTCTGATTTGAACAAAGAGATTGACAAGGACAGTACCCCCGTCGATGCGCATTGGTTGAAAGGCGTAACCGGCCTCATTAAGGAGTTAAAAGATCTGCGCTGGAAGTATACCGACGGAATCACCGGCTCAGGTCGCAGCAATATGGGAATTGTCAACGCGACCGGCTGTACCTCGGTTTGGGGTAGCACGTATCCCATCAATCCGTACCCATTCCCGTGGGCCAATCATCTGTTTCAGGATAGTCCTTCGGTAGCTATGGGGCTTTTTGAAGGCCATATGCAGAAGATGGGTGAAGGTTTCAAGACGGTTCGCATGGCGGAACACGAACTTGAAAATTCTGGCGAAGAGTTGGACCTGACCTACTTCACCTGGAAGGATTTCACTAACGAAGAGTTTCTGCTCTGCCCACCGGTGGTAGCGGTCGGCGGCGACGGTGCCATGTATGACATCGGCTTCCAGAACCTGTCACGGATGTTGATGTCGGGGAAACCGATCAAAACCATGGTAGTCGACACCCAGGTTTACTCGAACACAGGTGGTCAGGCCTGCACGTCCGGATTTATCGGCCAGATATCCGATATGGCGACCTTTGGTGGCGTCAACCAGGGCAAACAGGAAATGCGCAAAGAGATGGGGTTGATCGGCTTCGCCCACCGTACCTCCTATATTCTGCAAAGCAGTTCTGCGTCACCACCCCACTTGATCGAGGGATTCATCGAGGGGCTGAACAGCAGACGACCGGCACTGTTCAACATATACACTGCCTGTCAGCCGGAACACGGTATCGCTGACGATATCTCCTACGATCAGTCGAAATTGGCCTTGGAGTCCCGCGCCTATCCCTTTGTGCGCTACAACCCTGACAAGGGCAATCTCCCAAGTGAGTGTTTCGATCTGGATGGAAATCCGGAGATCGAGCTGGATTGGCCGAAATATCCCCTCCATTATCTGGATGACGACGGTAACGAGTGCAGTATGGAACTGGCTATGACATTTGCCGACTTTGCCGCTTCGGAAGCTCGTTTCCGAAAGCACTTCAAGGAAGCGCCAAGGGATACCTGGGACGACGAAAGCATGATGCCCATCGCAGACTATCTCGATCTCGCTGAGGAGGATCGGGAGGACATCTACCCGTTTGTCTGGACGATCAACGACAAACAGCAGCTTCGTCGAACACTGATGACCCAGGAAATCGTCGATTCAACCATCGAGCGACTCAATAACTGGCGATTGCTGAAAGGACTGGCAGGCCTGGATATCGAAGAGCTGGATGAAGCGTCCATCGCGGATAACGTCCGCGTGGATATGATCTCACGTATCACCGGTTCACTGGTGAAGATGGCAACTTCGAATGCGGATGAGGATGCGACCTCAGATTCAAGCAGTGAAACGAAGGCCGTGCCTCAACTCGATGTCGGCAGTTAAGGTTGACTGGATTCTTGGGTGGCTGATCGATTAGAACAAAACCAGCTGTTCTAAGAGTCGCCCTGATCCCGTCAATCCGTGAGGTTGCAGAACCGTTTATGAGATTAATGACACGTGCGTATGGCATCCAGCCAGTTGACGCTACCACTACATCTATATGAGATTAAGAACATTCAGTCATGGCGTCCATCCAGCGGAGGCCAAGATTACGTCCGACGCCAAGATCAGGCGCTTCCCGTTCGCAAATGAGCTGACGGTGCTGTTGTCACAGCACATTGGCAGACCGGCGAAAGCCATCGTCTTCAAGGGGCAGGAGGTGGTACGGGGCGAGCGGATTGCAGAAGCTGATGGTCGGATGTCGATCCCTCTGTTTGCGCCTGCTACCGGGGTCGTTAGTGAGGTGGGTGAGACCATCAATGCTGATGGCGTAATGACACCATCCATAACCATCAAGCCATTCCCCGCGTCGGAACAAATCGTTCACCACAAAAAGGCGCTGGACGTAGACAAGCTCACCCCGGATGAATTGGTCAGCGCCATTCAGAATATTGGCATGGTGGGATTGGGTGGTGCAGCCTTCACAGCCCACGTGAAGTTTTCGCCGCCGAAAGACAAGACCATTGAGACCTTCATCGTCAATGGCTGTGAATGTGAGCCTTATCTAACTGCAGATCACCGCGTGATGCTTGAGCATCCAGAGGATGTGATCAGTGGCATCAAGATCATTCTCAAGATAACAGGTGCAGACCGTGCAATCATTGCAACGGAAAGCAACAAACAGGATGCTGCCGATCTGTTGGCTGAAGCAGCAAAGGATGACGAGCGCATCTCGGTCGAGGTACTGAAAACAAAGTATCCTCAGGGCGCCGAGAAACTGCTGACAAGAGCACTATTGGGCAAGGATGTACCTTCAGGCGGACTTCCGGCGGATATCGGGGTCGTGGTCTCCAATGTCACTACGGTAGCGGAGATCGGTGCTTTACTGCCGATGGGTTGCGGTATCATTGAACGGGTTATCACCATATCGGGACAGGGAGTTTCCAAGCCGGGTAACTTCCGCGTGCCCATTGGCACACCGCTTGAATTCGTGCTTGAAAAGGCAGGCCTCAATGATCAGGCACGCCAGGTGATCTTTGGTGGCCCCATGATGGGCAAGAGCGTCTCGTACCTCGGAACGCCAATCACTGAAGGGGTCACCAGCATTGTGGTCCTGTCAGAAAGTGAGTTGGCGGCGGGGACGGGAAAGATCCATGCCTGCATTCAGTGTGCTGAATGCGTCAGCTCCTGTCCCATTCACCTGAATCCCTCAAAACTTGGACGGCTGGCGCGCAAGAGCCGCTTCGATGAGATGGTTGAAGAGTACAATCTGTTTGATTGCTTCGAGTGTGGCAGCTGCTCTTATGTCTGCCCCTCTCATATTCCGTTAGTGCAGATGTTTCGCATAGCCAAGAAGGTGGTCAGGAGCAAAGCCAGTGGCTGATAACAACTATCTGGATGTGGAACTGCATACGTCGCCACACTTTAGTAAAGGGCAAAGTGTCGAGAATATCATGCTCAATGTCGTATGGGCGTTGATTCCCATCGTACTGTTCTCGATCTTCAAGTACGGTCTGAGTGCGATCGCTGTAATAGGCACCACCACATTCAGTTGCCTGGTCACCGAATTTATCATCTCCCGGCGCATCGCCAGAAAGGAATTGGGTGAGGCCGAATCCAGCCTGGGGGACTACTCGGCGATAATTACCGGCATCTTGCTGGGACTGACCCTGCCGGCGGCACTACCTTTATGGATGGCCTTTGTAGGCGGCGTCATTGCCATCGTCGTTGGCAAGTGGACGTTTGGGGGATTGGGGCAGAATCCCTTCAACCCGGCCCTGGTGAGTAGGATCATTCTGCAGGCAGCATTCCCGGTGCCGATGACCACCTGGTATCCAGCCTGGCAGTCGAGTCGTTTTACCGAGTTCATATCCAGTACCTTGACTACGCCGTTTATGGCGCCGGTCACAGACGGGGTGACGGGAGCCACCGTTCTTGCTGTGATGAAATTTGATCACATCTTTCTCGATTCCATGGATGTCATGCTATTGGGAGAACCGCATGGATCGTTGGGGGAAATTTCACCCCTGCTCATTCTGATCTGCGGCGGCTATTTGGCAGTACGTAAAATGCTGGATTGGAGAATTCCCCTGGCCATCTTCACGGCGATGATACTGCTCAGTCTGTCCTTTCATCTGCTGGATGAAGCGCGTTTTCCACCGGCCAGCTTTATGTTGCTCACCGGCGGATTGATGCTGGGTGCGGTGTTTATGGCTACGGATATGGTGTCGTCTCCGGTAACTCCCTGGGGGGTTTGGATCTACGGCGGCTTGATTGGCTTTTTGGTGGTGATCATCCGTCTGTTTGGTGGTCTGCCTGAAGGGGTCGCATACGCCATCGTGCTGGCAAATTCGGTGGTGCCGATACTGAATCAACTGACCAAACCCAGGGTTTACGGAATTAAAACGGTGAGCGGGTAGACTGGATGAACGAGTCGCAGAATGCTATTGCCCTGGAGGGAACCAGTCCCAGGGTTGCGGCCGTCATGATCAGCGTACTGGCTGGAATCGCAGCCTTTTGTGGCTTGCTGATCGTGCTCACCTTCGAAGCCACCTTGCCGACGATCAAGAAGAACCAGGCGGAGTATCTGCGTCAGTCGATCTTTGAAGTGTTGCCCAATGCGCACACGGTAAGGAAGTTTCAACGAAGCGATGCACCGTCGCAGGGCTTGGAATCGACTCGCGAATCGGGACCGATCCTGGTCCCTTTAGTTGGCGAGGAAAGCGGCGATGAGTTGATGGTCTACGCGACCTATGATCCATCAGGTGAACTGGTCGGCGTCGCATTGGAGGCCAGTGGTCAAGGCTACCAGGATGTCATCAAGGTGCTTTATGGATATCAGCCGAGTAGCCAACAGATCGTTGGTATGAAGGTGTTGGCGAGCAAGGAAACACCTGGATTAGGGGACAAGATTGAACTGGACCCAACCTTTAGGAGAAACTTTTTGCAGCTCGACGCAAAACTGGATGACACCGGGCAGGTACTTGCTAACGAAATTGTTACGGTGAAGGCAGGAGCCAAGAAGAATGGCTGGGAGATCGATGGCATAACGGGAGCTACCATCTCCTCCAAAGCCATCGGCAGAATTCTCAATGCAAGTGCGGCGGATCGATTGCCGGTCATCGCACGCAATCTATCCCGATTGGAGGCAGAGAAATAGTGCAGTCGTTGGCGGTCAGTAGTTATTTCCTTGCGGCGGGAGGCGATTGATGTCTCCCAACGATCTCACCATGGACGATTTTCTCAAGGGCCTTTGGGATGAAAACCCGGTATTCGTGCATCTGCTTGGTATGTGTCCGGTGCTGGCGGTATCCAATACCGTTATCAATGCGCTCTCCATGGGACTTGCCACACTCTTTGTGCTAATTCTGTCCAGCGCCTTGATATCAATGCTGCGACGCATTATCCCGAAGCAGGTGCGTATCGCTGCCTTTATCCTGATCATTGCTACGTTTGTTACCGTGGCTGAATACGTGATCCAGGCCATCAGCCTTGAGATACATCGCGGCCTTGGCGCCTTTATTTCTCTGATCGTGGTGAACTGCATGATCCTTGGACAAGCGGAGTCCTTTGCTTCGAAGAATAATGTCGTCACATCGGTGTTGGCCGCAACAGGTGCCGGGGTGGGGTTCATATTCGCGATCTTCTGCATGGGTGCGGTGCGCGAAGTTCTCGGCAGCGGCACGTTTGCGGGAATCGATCTGTTCGGTCCGCACTATCAGCCCTGGGTCATTATGATTCTCCCGGGGGGCGGATTTTTCGTTTTGGGGGCGTTGTTGCTGGTTACCAATCGGATCAATGGTTGGCTGGTGGCACGCAAAGAGGTCTTGGAGCAGGAGGTTGCGGGGAGTAGCGCAACTCCGGGTCGGTGATATGAATACGGATTCACTCGGTTTTATATTTATCAGCGCAACGGTCATCAACAATTTCGTGCTGGCTTATTTTCTCGGCATCTGCCCCTTTTTAGGTGTGTCGGCGAAGATCGATACAGCCATGCGCATGGGAATTGCCGTTACCTTTGTCATGCTGGTAAGTTCCATGGCAGCGTTTGGAATTCACATCGTCCTTGTGGCCATAGATGCTCTCTATCTGCAATTGATCGCATATATCGTAGTGATCGCTACCACGGTCCAATTAGTGGAGATGATAATAAAGAAATACAGTCCGGCTCTGTTTCGGACCTTGGGCATATTTCTGCCCCTGATCACAACCAACTGCGCTATTCTCGGAGTGGCGCTTTGGCAGACCAGTCGTCAATACGATTTCCTGCAGTCAGTGGTGTTTGCCATCGGTGCAGGTTTGGGATTTTGCCTGGCATTGATTATCATGGCAGGTCTGCGGGAGGAGTTGGAGCTTTCCGACGTGCCCGGCATAGTCGATGGCGCGGCTTTGACGCTTATCGTGGCCGGTATTCTATCTACCGCCTTTATGGGTTTTGGTGGCCTGGGAGGATAACATTGGATTATCTGATTGCGATCGTTGCTACGCCACTCCTGATGGTCTTCTGGGCTGTGGTGCAGTTGCTTGGCGATGGCAACGATGAAGTACCTGAAGAGTACGGGGGCAGGTGTATCGGTTGCACCTGCGCGCGTGATCTGGATTCCTGTGAACGGCCCTAGTCGTATCGCATCATCTAAAAGCAGTCGAGTATGAATGAGATTTTTGAAACCTGGTGGAAGACGGCAGTTAAACCATTGCAGGAGAGGGTGGCCGATGCAATCACCGAACTGGATCAGGTCAAGGAGGAGTTGGCCAAGAACGGTAAGGATATCTGTAGTACCGTTCTCTACCAGAAGATCGAGAGCACGCATCAGTCGTTAAAGGACCTGCAACAGGACAAGTTGTTCGATGACCGTGATCAACTTCTGCAGGGCCTTCAGCAGAAGATTGAAAGTGCCGGCAAGGAGAATGAACGGCAAGCCATCACCAGCGCCATCGCCAGACTGGTGGAGAAGTTACTGGAAAATGACGGTGCCAACATACTCGAACTAGGCCTTGATCTTTCCCGTCCCGCAGCGCCCACCAGTGGGGCGGAATCCACGGCAGGTGCCCCGGCCGAGGCGCAAATAAGTGCGGAAGATATGCCCTGGATCGAGAGCAATGAGTGCACCAGTTGCGATGATTGCATCACCATCAACCGATCTATTTTTGCATACGATGAGAATGAACTGGCCATCATCAAAGATCCAAGAGGCGGTCCTTTCAGAGATGTCGTCAAGGCCGCGGAGAAGTGCCCATCGGATATTATCCATCCAGGAAAACCCCTCAACCCCAAAGAGAAGGATCTGGACAAGTGGATGAAGCGCGCGGCTAAATACCAGTAAACTAGCATTTTGGCGACCGCCCCGTCTCGCCTTCGAGTAGTATCATCATTTCCCTTTCGAGTAGTATCATCATTTCGGCCTGAATAGGAAAACGGAGTCATACTGAGGAAAACGCCATGGCTACATACGACGCACAAACTGCCCTGCCCAACGGTGAAGCAGGGCCGTGGGGTGAACCGGTTACGATTAAATACGATCGACGTGATGTGCTGCTGTATGCGGTAGGCATCGGAGTAAGAGATCTCAATTTCATCTATGAAGGCCACCCTGCCTTTGCCGTGTTTCCAACCTTTCCAATCCGTTGGGGAGGCACGGGCGCACCCATCGATGTGAATGCCATACCAAACTCGCCTGGCCCGCTCAATATAGATGCTGAACGTTACCTTGAGATGGAGAAACATCTGCCCCTTGCAGGAGAAGTCACGGTTCAGTCAAGAGTCATTGCAGCTCACCCCAGGGGCAAGGGTAATGGCTTCGTGGAATTTGAAAGCCTGGTGCGTGACACAGACGGTGATGTCTGCGTGCGCATGGTGAACGGATCGTTTCGACGCGGCGTCGAGAAACTGGGGGACATCGAAGCGTTCGAGGGATCGGGCCAGACGTTCTCGACCAAATTCGTCGTGCCCGACGCACCGGCGGATGTTACGGCGAGCGTGCGCATAGCGGATAACCAGGCACATATCTATCGTCTCTCAGGAGACTACAACCAACTGCACATCGATCCCGAGTCTGCAAAATTCGGTGGGTTTGATGAGCCCATACTGCACGGCCTATGTACCTTCGGTCATTGCGGCCAGCTTCTGGTCGCCAAGTTGTGCGATGGCGCAGCGAAACGTTTTGGCAAGATCAAAGTACGGTTCTCGTCACCGGTCTACCCGGGTGACACCCTGGATCTACACATGTGGCACGATGGTCCGGGCAGAGTCGTCTTTGAAGCGCGGGTAGAGGACAAAGTCGTGGTGTCCAATGCCTATTTCGAGTATTCCTGACAGCGGCAAGCGTGTGACACTTGCCAGCAATAGTACGCTATTGGTACGGTTGTAGTTTTACCTGAAGGGGATGATGGGAATGGCCAATCCAAACACACCGGTCCTGGTGGGAGTCGGGCAACTGCAATATCGAATCAAGGACCTCGATGAGGCGACCGAGCCTCTCGATATGATGTTGCAGGCGTGCGAAAAGGCGGCCGAGGATGCCGGCAATCCCTCGCTCCTGAGCCAGGTTCAGTCCGTTCGTGTCATTCTGGGCATGTGGCAGTATGAAAATCCCGCCAGATATATCGCCGAGAAGTTCGGTGCATCCAACGTGCAGACGACCAGTACTCCCGTCGGCGGCAATCAGGTGCAGTACACGGTCAATCAGACTGCCATCGACATCCTTGCCGGTAAGTTCGACCTGGTTCTGATCACCGGAGCGGAGAACGGCTACAGTTCCGCCAAGGCGCGCAAAGCAGGAACGACCCTCAAGTGGCGCGAGACACCGGGTAAGTACGACGCCATCATCGGTTACGAACGGGCCGAGCACCATGCCAACGAAATGGCGAAGGGAATCCGTCAGGCCATTCAGGTCTACCCCATGTATGACAATGCCCTCAGGTATCACAAAGGGGAGACGATCGCACAACACAAGAAACGAGTTTCCGAACTGTGGTCACGTTTCAACGATGTTGCACAAGGCAATCCGAACGCATGGATACGGGATAACTACACGCCGGAAGAGATCATCACTCCGTCAGCAACTAACAGACCGATCAGTGTTCCCTATACCAAACTGATGAACGCCAACAGTGCGGTGGACATGTCGGCAGCTCTCATCATGTGTTCCATACGGAAGGCGGAGCAACTGGGTATCGCAAAAGGCAAATGGATCTATCCCCAGGCTGGTGCAGACGGCGTCGACCATTCGAATGCGTCCATACGAGACAATTTCTACACCTCACCCGGTGTCGGTATCACGGGTAATCGTGCACTGTCGCTGGCGGGCACCTCGATCGACGAACTCTCTTACGTGGACCTGTACAGTTGTTTTCCATCAGCCGTGCAGATAGCGGCCAGGGAGTTGGGGCTGGAAGAAACCGCCCAGCTTACTGTCACGGGCGGATTGACGTTCGGCGGCGGGCCCATCATGAACTACGTGATGCACAGCATTGCCACAATGGTGGAGCTGTTGCGTGCCAACCCGGGCGCAAAGGGGTTGATCACGGGGAACGGTGGAAATCTGTCCAAACATGCACACGGTATCTACAGCAGTGAACCGCCAAAACAAGACTTTCGTTTCGAAAACGTCCAGGCGGAAATCGATCGATTGCCAAGCAGAGAAACGCTGGCCGAATACCACGGCGACGTCACCATCGAGTCCTACACCGCTATGTATGCGGGGGAGCAACCGTCAATCGGCCACTTTGCCTGCTTAACGCCCGATGGCAAGCGAGTTTGGGCCAACACGCAGGATAAGGCGCTTTTGCAGTCGATGACTTCGGAAGAATTCTGTGGTCGAGCTGCCACGATAGATAGCGATGGCAATATCGATGTCGTCTAGCCGGGGGCGCCCTGGTTCAGTCCCAGAGACGCGTGAAATCTGGTGTTGTGAAACAACACCATCAGTCGTCTATGTGATCAGGAACCCAGCGCTCAGTGTCGATGCAGGTCCCTGACGCTGGTAAATTGCAGCAGCAACTGCATTGTCATTTCAAGGGATGTCTGCGATACCGTGATCGGAGTGTCCTCTGGTTCGGCGATTCTCCAGATTGGCCTCTGTGACTTCAGCTTTCTCCGTCGATCGTGATCATGTGATCAACTGTGCAGCGATGTCCAGGTCATTACGGTCGCGGTAGCCGATAATCACCTCGTCGAAGCCGAGATCATCCAAGGCCTGGACTCGGTCCTTCAGTTGCGGCAGTGATCCGGCCTTGTTTCCCAGGAATTCCCCCGCTCCGAGGGCAAACGGAATCAACACGGCAGTTGGCATCTGGCGGTCAGCCATGGAACGGCGATAGTTGTCAGCAGTCATGTCGGTCCACACCGTAGCCACGCCGTCAGCAACACGAACGGCGATGTCCCAACTGGCCGGACCGACTGCCGCCAGATAGATAGGCACAGGATTCGAGGGCGGTATCGTTCGGAGCAGCATCCCGTCAATTCGGAAGGCTTCACCGTCCAGGTTGGTCCTCTCCCCGGCAATCATGTTGTGCAGCGCAGTGATACACTCCTCCACTGCGGTTTCGTGCTGCTCGATGCCCGCTTTATCCAGAAACCTGCCGATACCCTTACCGAGGGAGATGGCTAAACGCCCGCCGCTGATGTTCTGCAGCGTTGCTGCCATCTGTGCGACCACAACAGGATGACGCGTATACGGATTGGTTACGCCGAGCCCAATGTTGATAACGTCCGTGTGATGAACGATCAAGCTGGCAGCCAGCCAGGCTTCCCATTGCGAGACGACCGTATCCGGCACCCACACGCGATGGAATCCGTAGGATTCGAGCGCGTTTGCGTGATCCGTGATCTCGTCAAGTGGACAGATGTGGGACAACTCAACGCTAATGCTGATGCTCATTTAGGATGATCTCTCTAGATGCTTCGTTGCCTGACTGAATCACCGGGCAGTATACACCGGCGGCATAGCGGGTTCAGCGGTATCGTCTGATCCGTCTCACCCCTCCCCGTTCCTCACAGAGCCTGTTTCGTCAGGACCTATCAAGGCTCCCATCTGAATGGCAGCTTAGGTATGAGGACCTCCTTCCCATCAACCTCCCGGATTTGAAAAAAGTCTCTGGCGGCGGCGTGCGGATTATTCATGATCTGAAAGGGATCTTCGACAGGGGCGAACGTCCAGCCCATCTCGGCTGCATCGGCAAACCATTCATAACGTGTTTTTCCGGCAATAGCACGATGGAAAGATTCTTCCATTTCTTCCCACGGCTGACTGTTGTCTTCGTTGAACTCGATGAAATCACCCAGACCAAGAAATGCCGCGACATCCTGCCAGGGAGCACGCAGGGCCAGCATATAGATCCAGCCGTCCCGAGACATTGCGGTGTGTCTGCCGTGGATTCCCTTAGTCTCCCTGTTGGCACGTTTCATCAGCGCTCCGGTGTAGGCATACATGGAAACGTGGCGCGTCCAGTGTTGCATAAAGGTGTCCTGGGCAGATATATCGATATGTGTACCCGTTTCAACACCTGTTTTGACACCGTAAACGGCTGCTGTTACGGCGGTAGCGCCATGCAGACCTGCTATCATCGCTGCTGAATCGCCCGGCAGTTTCCTGGGTGGTTCATCGTCATAACCAGCTACGTGCATTACGCCGCCGGCAGCTTGTACCGTCAGATCTGTTGCCTGCCAGTCTTTGTAAGGGCCTGAGTGACCGAAGGGGGAAAGCGATACGATGACCAGGTCCGGGTGCAACTGCTTGAGTGCGGCATAGGAATGGCCAAGCTTCTTCAGTCCTGACGATCCCACGTCTTCGACAATGGCATCGTAGATCGCCATATCGCCAAGGGTCTTAAGGCGACTCTTGTCTCGGTGAAGAAAGGAATCGTCCTCGCTCGGGTCTTCCCTCTGATCAATCCAGTCCACCTCGGATTGTAGTTCTGTCAGCAAAACCCCTGCATAACTCGCCGCGGCGCCTTGGGAGATTTCTAAGATTCTCAATCTTTCAATCCAAGCTTGCTGGCGAAGTCGGGGTCGTCGAGATTACTCGCCCATAGTCGGTTATCCAATGTTCTGGACTGAGTCACGCCCATAACGCCGGATTTGACCAACTCCTTCACCTGCGTAGCGTTGTATCCCAACCAACGGTTAAGGACCTTCTCGTTATCCCTGCCATTATTGCGATAGTCCGTTAGTGTCTTTCTCTTTCTGCCTACGATCCGCCATGGTAGCGGGGGCTGAGGATGGGATCGGTATCCCATGACCGGTTTACTATGTCTGATCTGTTGCAGTGAGCCCCTGGCTTTGAACTGTGGATCCAGCGCGGAATCCTGGACGGTCCTGACTGGTGCTGCGGCAATGCCATGCTGTTGCAGTAGATCTGCAAGAGCATTCTTGCCCTGGTCCATGGTCCATTGGCAAAGAACTGCATCGATGTCATCATGCTGCGCGCGCCTTTCTTCGATGGTTAGCTCCTTCTCTAGGCGCTCATCAGCAACGATGTCAACCAACTGTTCCCACGTTTCCTGCGTACATATGGATATGGCTAACCACTCGTCTGTGCCGCTGCAGGGATATACGCCCTGTGGCACGTAGCGGCGATGGCGATTGCGCTCCGCTGAAGGCACGGCGCCCGTTGTTGCTGCGTTCACCATCTGACTGCCGAGCATATGTGTTATGCACTCGGTCATGGATAGATCGATGCTGGCCCCCTTGCCGGTGGCTCTTTTTTTCTCAAGTGCTGCCACGATGGCCAAGGCTGCATAGCGGCCGGAAAGCTGATCGGAAAAAACCCCCGAGCCGATGCGAATGGGTACTTCTCCCTCATTCACCAACAGACGGTTCAATCCCCCTGCGGCTTCCGTAGAAGGCCCGTAGGCAGGGAACGTGGACCAGGGGCCGGGCGTGCCGTAACCGGATAGCTGCATCCAGATCAATTCAGGTTTGGCTTTTCTCAGGCGGTCCGAACCAAGCCCGAAATTGTCGAGGACGCCGGGTCTGTAATTGTTGGAGACAACATCTGCCTTGAGGGCCAGTTCGTATGCGAGCTGCTTGCCCCTTTCCGTCTTGAGATCAATGTCGACACAAGGTTTGCCATGGAAGACGCCATCCACAGCGCTGATGTAACGGCTGAACGGGTTGCCACCCGGTCGGGCCACACGTACGACCTCAGCTCCCAGGTCGGACAGCACCCTGGTTCCAGCCGGCAGGGCGAAGGCGAGTTCGAAACTGAGAACTCGAACTCCTTTCAAAGGTAGATAGACGCGCATTGCCATGCTTGACGGATACGGGCCGTGCTAACTACTGCTGTTTACCAAAGAGGCCTGCACTCGACTGATAGACCTTTAAGGTTTCCGTCATCGATTCGAGCACTTTGCCTGATGTTGCCAGATGATCCGCATGGGCAAGATCGCCGCTGATATCGCACTTGCGCTCGGATTCCACCGCCTCGGCGGCAAGCTCGGCAACCAGCCGGATTTCACTGGCGTTGTCGTCCCCAATGTAACGCAGAGAATCGTAGCGCAGCAGACATTCCTCCCAACTGTCGAATCGTTCCCTCGATTCACTCATCTTGCCGATCTGCCGGCCCTGTTCCATCGCCTTGGAGAGCGCCTTGTCAAAGTCAAATCGTGTCGCCGGTACAGGATCGATGGCGCGCATCCGCATGATCTGGAAAAAGTGATACACCGGTTTCAAACCGGATACCAGGCCGGTTCCCGATCCGCCCGCGATGGCCAGACCCAGTGCCGGCAAACCGTTGAGAGGGCCGGACATGGCAAATACCCGAAACATCTTCAGTATCAGATATTTCACCATCGCGCTGGTATCCCACCAGTAAACCGGCGTGCCGAGGATCAGAGCACTGCAGTCCAGGATCTTCTCGTTAAGAAACTCGAAATTCTCGTCGTTGTACTTACATTCCAGCGTCTGCAAGCATGTCCAAGGCAGGCAGTCCTGGCATGGGTCGACCACGTACTCCGACATCTGCAGTTTCTCGATGGTCGCGCCGTTTTCCTGCGCGCCATCAAGGGCTGCAGTTACGAGTTGATTGGTCAGGCCGTCAGGATTCGGACTACCCACCAGTCCTAAAACAGTCTTTTTCTCAGTCATACGGTGCCTCGTTGTTCTCTCGTTATGCTCGCCGCTCATTCAGAAAAGGCGTGCTGCCGTCCGTTCAATCCGTCAGTGGATTTCCGCCATCCCGGCCCAGGCTTGACGCATCTTCTCCATATTGAAACCGGGTTGTTTGGCAGCGTCGATAAGGATTCGTTCCCGCGCCATGATCTTCTTGGCTTCGTTCGCCACAGCCTGAGCGCTATCCAGAGGGATCACCACGGCACCATGCTGGTCGGCGTGAATGAGATCTCCGTCATCGACCTCCATGCCGTGGACGTTTACGGTGCCGCCCCAATCCACTACATGCACAAATGAGTGGGATGGGTTGACCATGCCGGCCAGCATCTGGAATCCCTTGGCGGAATCCGGCAGATCACGAACGCTGCCATTGGTGATAACTCCCTTGCATCCGAGACCAAGGTGAACGTTGGTGTTGACCTCACCCCACAGGGCACCCCACCCGGGCACTTCATCTAAATCCTCTACCACGGTAACACTGGGCAGTGGACCGCCTTCGGCGATATAGGTGTAATGGCCGACGCTGTCGGGACGCGTTTCGGGTTTGTCTTTGGCTCGGATCCGCACAGTTCTGGCAAAAGCAACCACCGGGGGTAGTTCAGGATGTACACAGACCAGCGGCCTAACGTTAAAACCATTGTTGCGGCGACTCGGTTCGACGACCTCAAGAGCATTACAGACTGTTGGGGTGTCCAGGGCTTCCAGAGCCTGCAGCAATGTGGCAGATAACTCGGTCATTTGGGTCTCCATTCAGATGAGAAAAGTCATTGGTTGCATTGTACAGGTTTCGTCAATCACCAGTATAGGTTCGGGCTCGGCTGTGGCTGGATCGGGCTCGGCTGGGGCTCGGTTCGGGCTCGGCTGGGGCTCGGCTCGGGCTCGTGTCAACGCACCATGACCACGCCACCATCGATGACCAGACCCTGTCCGGTCATAAAGCTCGCCGCCTTCGACGCGAGGAAGACGCCAACGCCACGCAGTTCTTCCGGATCCCCATAACGCTGCAGTGGCACATCGACGGTAGGTATTTCATTGCCGTCCTCGTCCTGCCAGATCGCGGCGGCGAATCGGGTCTTGAATACACCCGGGCAGAGCGCATTCACGCGAATATTGTATTGGCCGTATTCCGCTGCAAGGTTTCGCACCAGTGCCAGATCGGCAGCTTTTGAGATGGCGTAGGTACCCAACATCAAGGATGGCGAATATGCGCCGTTGGACGAGGTGATGATAATGACGCCGTCCTGCCTCTCGACCATTTCCGGCAACACCATATGGCAGAGCCAGTGGTTCGACTTGATGTTGCTGGATAGGGTTTTGTCAAAGGCAGAATCGGGGATCTCTGCAGAAGGTCCGTAGAAGGGGTTGACGCCGGCATTGCCGACCAGAATATCGATGGCGCCCAGTTGCCTGTGAGTTTCATCCACAAGATTCTGCAGTTGCTCCTTGTAGCCGATATTACAGGGGATTGCGATTGCACGCTCCTCGCCACACAATTCGTTGATCGCCGCGGCCGTGTCCTCGCAGACATCCCCTTTTCGACTTGAAATGACGACCTTGGCGCCCGCCAACGCCAGACCTTCGGCAAGGGCCCTTCCCATGCCAATCGAAGAACCTGTCAGCACTGCATTTTTTCCTGTTAGATCGAACATATTTGAACTCGTTACCTGATTGTTTGTTGGTGGGAGCAGAGCTTAATGTCTTACCCGTTTTCATTGCAATCCTTGTTTGGCGGGCGTGGCAACAGGTGGGTCGCTCCTGAGCGCCGTCTTACCATTGCTAATTGCCACCGTCATGCTATGGTCACGCCACATGAACTTCATGGGTAGATGACTGGTTGATCGAGGAATTCAGAGATGAAAGAAAACCGTTTAAGAACACTATTAGACGAAGGCAAACCCACCCTGGGTACTCACTTGATCACGCCGTGGCCCGGCATGGTTGAGGTAATCGGTCAGACCGGGGCATTTGACTACATCGAATACATAGGCGAGTACTCCCCTTTCAACCTGGAACTGCTGGATAATATCGGACGCGCGATCGAACTCTTTCCGGAGATGTCGTCCATGATGAAAGTGGAAGAACAGACGGCCGGATTCATTGCGACGCGCGCCATAGATGCCGGCATTCAGAACGTCCTGTTCACCGATGGCCGCAGTGCCGACGACGTTAGAGAGTTCGTTCGTATGGTCCGATCAGAGACGCCCGAAGCCGGAGGTACGCACGGTGTCGGTATGAGGCGCTACGTTGGGTACGGCTATGTCGGTGCGGAGCGCTGGGTACAAGCCATGAATGAAGTGGTCATCGCCATCATGATCGAGAAAAAAGGTGCCATGGAAAACCTCGACGAAATACTTGAAATAGACGGCGTTGATATGGTCCAGTTCGGACCTGCTGACTATTCCATTAGCGTTGGCCTGGTCGGTCAAGGGGGTAGTGACGAAGTCCAACAGGCCCATACGACGATGATCGAGAAAGCCCTGAAAGCAGGCGTGGCCCCGAGAGTGGAGGTCGGCAGTTTCGAGCAAACCAAACGATTCCTGGATATGGGGGTCAGGCACTTCTGCATCGGCTGGGACCTGGGAACGATCGCTGCCTGGTGCAGAAATCAGGGCAAGGGCATGAGAGAGTTACTCAACTAACTACGAATGGCACTTACTTTAGGTCGTAACAACTCTGATCGCAGAAGGAGCTGGGTGTCGTGCGCGACCCCGGTCCTTCTCTTCGCGGCTTGCGGCTCTCCCAGCTACCCTCACTTGGTCAGGAGCCCCTTCGGGCCCGATGGCGGTACCCCTCCTTCCACGCGCTCGGCGCCCGGGCTGATTGCTACGAGAAGGCCGGGGTCGCGCACGACACCCCAGCCCCTTCTGCTTGGCGCCCCAAGTCACTACGCCTGAAACAATGAGGACGCTTTAGGAAGTGGCACTGGGGGAGATAGGCTTTGGGACAGACACTCGACGCACTCTGAGGACAAACACTAATAAATCCACACGATAGACAAAACTATCCTGCAAGTTGACAATAACGCAATACCACCAGACCAAGGAGATCTACGTGCTTGATCGTTTCAAAGTTCCCGCTGATATCGCCGTGCATGTCAAACCGGATGACATGCGAACCACTGTTGAGAACCTGTTCAAGGCCCTCGGTATGCCCGATGATGATGCGGTGCAGTCCGCTGATGTACTCATGTACGCGGACATCCGGGGAATTGATTCCCATGGGGTCAGCAATATGACGCGTGCTTATGTCGCGGGTTTCAAGCATGGCTATATCAATCCCAAGCCGACCAGCAAAGTCGTGCGCGATACGGGTGTTGCAGTCACCGTCGATTGTGATCAGGGCCTGGGATTGGCCGTCGGTCCACCGGTCATGGACCTCGCCATCGAACGGGCAAAACAACATGGCATTGGAGTGGCAATTGCCTACAACGCGGGTCACTACGGACCCGCCGCCTACCACGCGCATCGTGCCCTTGATCACGATATGATTGGTATGTCCATGACCACAGGTGGCGTGCTGGTGACGCCAACTCAGGGTGCGGAAGCATTGCTGGGCCTGAATCCAATTGGCATCGCCGTGCCCGCCGGAGCCGAGGTACCCTTTATCTTCGATGCCTCGATGAGTTCGGTTGCCGGCAACAAAATCCAATTGCTGAAGCGGATCGATGGCGAAGTCTATCCTGGCTGGGTCGCCACCGCTGACGGTAAACCGATGATGGAAGAGGGCCCCGTGCCACCGGACTTCATGATGCTGCCGTTGGGAGGAACCCGTGAGATAGGCTCCCACAAGGGATTCGGCTTAATGATGTTGGTTGAAGTACTGACTTCCGTTCTGGCCGGAACCGGAGCGGGCCCGGATCGACGCGCTGGATCAGCCCACTATTTCATGGCCTACAACGTGGAAGCATTCACAGAACTCGACACGTTCAAGACGGATATGGATGACTATTTGAAACGGTTGCGTGAGTGTAAGCCCGCACCTGGTGAAACACGCGTGGTCTATCCGGGTATCCCGGAGAGGGAAGCTGAAGTCGAGCGCCTGGAGAATGGCATTCCGTACCACCCGGAAGTGATCGACTGGTTCCGAACGACCTGTGAAGAATTGCAAGTATCCCATCTGCTCGGATAGTTACCCGGTCCGACGCGTCGTCTCATCGCCGTTGCCTTCATGACGCGCTGACCGGGAGAACAGTCGGCCTCTTCTCTGGGTTTATTTACCCTTCCAGTTAGGTGGCCGTTTCTCAGAGAATGCCTTTGGGCCTTCGATAAAGTCCTCGCCTTGGGTCATCGCTCTGACGGAATCATACGCAACTGACATGGATTCCTGTAGAGATGCACTGTCCAGACTTCTGTAGACGACATCCTTGCTGGCTCGAATGGAGAGGGGTGCACACTGCAGGATCTGGTTAGCCCAATCCATTGCTCGTTCCATCAACTGATCATGGGGAACCACGTCGTTGACGAAACCGAGTTCCTTGCCTTCCGCGGCCGTTACATGGCGCCCCGTTAGAATCATGCCAAGGGCACGTTTAACGCCAATCTGCCGCGGCAGTCTGTTCAGTCCGCCGGCCAGAGCTGCCAGGCCCACCTTTGGCTCGGGAAGAGCGAACAACGCCTGGTCCGAGGCGATGATCAGATCACAGGCAAGCGCAATCTCAAAGCCGCCGCCCATCGAGACGCCGTTGACGGCAGCGATAACGGGTTTGGTGAGATCGAAGCGGGAAGACAGGCCACCAAAACCCTTCGGCGTCGGAACGCCTTTACCACCCTCGGCCTGATAACGTAGATCGTTGCCGGCACTAAAACCCCTGCCTTCACCCGTGATGATGGCCACCCACATATCATCATCAGCAGCGAAGTCGTCAAACACTTCGCCCAGTTCAGCATTACCGGGTGGGTGCAGCGCGTTCAGGCGATCGGGCCGATTCAATCGTACGATCATGATGTGATCTTTCTTCTCTACTATACAAAACTCTGTCATTGGAATTCCCCTGTTGCGTTTGACGGACGAGTGGCCTGAAGGAGCCTGTCGTGGGGCCGGCTCACATTACTGATTATCATACATTAGGTGTGCGGATCAGTGTAGAAGCAGGACAGATAAAATAACCTGCATGCACGCCACGGGTGGATCATTGCCAAAAAACGATCGATTCTTAACCATCTTCAGATGGGGATCTGTTCACTGGTACACCTGTCGGATGCAACCGAAGCCAGGAACAGGGCCAAGTTGGCATCATCTTCGGGGTTCTTATTCAGCCTCGGAACCGGAATGCCCAGGTCATCGTTATCGGGCGGCAAGTCGCTGTACAGACTTCTCGAGCAGTTGAACTAAGACGAGCGAAGAGTGAACATAGCGTACAACCATTCATCAATGAACTGCGTGGGCCTTGTACTAGCATCGTTACCGGTTTTTGAATGGCGAAGCCTACCGTAAGGATTCCATCACCTGTCCGATTGGCTGACGTGTTCTGGTCAGTTGGTGACGACACATGGGGTGGATAGCTGGCGGTCAAAAACACAGAGGAAGACACTATGGAGTACCGAGACGTTATCTATGAAACTGACGACAGGCTCGCGTTTATCACCCTGAATCGACCCGAGAAACTCAATGCGCTGAGTAACAACCTTCGTGGTGAGATCATGGAGGCCATGCGTGAAGCCGAACATGACGATGCAGTTGGCGTCATCGTCCTCAGAGCCGCGGGACGTTCATTTTGCTCTGGCTACGATCTTTCACCTTCACGCTCGGCGGGGGACGATAAGTTTGTTGACGTGCGTTCCAAACTACCCTCGACAGGTACCACCCATCCGGGAAACAACCAGTGGGCAAGGCATGTGGTCATGACAAATTGGACCATATGGGAACTTGCCAAACCGGTCGTTGCCCAGATTCAGGGACACTGCCTGGCGGGCGGCACGGAGCTTGCCACGACCTGCGACTTCCGCATCGTTGCCACGGACGCCAAGATTGGTTATCCCCCGGTTCGGGCCATGACGACGATGGACATGATGTGGACCCCTTGGCACCTGCCACCGGCGAAGGCACGTGAATTTGCATTCATGGGCGACTCCATGTCAGGTTCAGAGATGGCTCATTTTGGTTGGGCCAATCGCGCCGTTCCGGCTGAGGAACTGGACGATTTCACTGAGCAGTTTGCGCGTCGCATGGGCCATATCGATAATGAAATGTTGATGTACACCAAACGAGCGGTGAATCGTCAATATGAGACCATGGGCATTCGTGAGGGTCTGCACTCCGGCACCGAGATTCAGGCACTCAGTTCAGCTCGTGCCGCTGCGTCCGAGTGGGGCAGACGCGTTCGGGAGGACGGTCTCAAGTCGGCACTGGAGTGGCGTGATGGGCCCTTCCGTGATTTTCGTGGTGCGTACGACAGTGCCCCCCACGATCGCCCGGTAGCGGGAACCGACCGAGGCGGTTCAGACAACTGATTCAGGCAGCCGTCGAGCGAGTTGGATTAGCCGAACCGATTTTCGGCCGATCAACCTGCACGTGAGAATCTACCGGACGCGCTTCGTGGCAGGGCAGGGCATCCGACATCGACGATAGCCGGAATACGTCTGCGCAACATCTCGATTCTGTTGATTCGCCCTGCTGTGAGCCAATGTGCATGTTTAACTCTCGCTGCCACTTCCATAACTAACGGGAAACTCATATGGGTTGGTCCATCAATCGTCTTACCGGTCTCACGTTTCATCGTCCGGAGGTGTCTACCAAAGGTTATACCCTGGTTACGCCGCACGCCGGCAATAGTTGTTATCTGATCGACATGGACGGTTGTATCGTTCACGAGTGGAAGTTCCACTCTATTCGTCCTGGTTCAGGTCGACTGTTGAAAAACGGCAACCTGCTAATGTCAGGATCGGACATCGATCTACCGCGTCCACCCAAAGATGAACCCACCAAAGCTCCGTTACCATTCGAGCAGCACGTCACCAGACTGGGGGCTATCACACAACATTGCAGGAAGTTGACTGGCGAGGGACTGTCGTCTGGGAGTATGTCAACAAGGCCCAGCATCACGATTTCTACAGATTTGAAAACGGCAATACGATGGTGCCGGAGTGGGTGGAACTGTCAGAGGAATTACACAAAAAGGTGCGTGGTGGCTTTCGCCTGCCGAGGGAACGACTGCCCAGACTGTTGGGGGACGATCTGGTTGAAGTGGACCCGAACGGCAAAGAAGTCAGGAGAGTTCGCACTTGGCAACTGTTGGATCCGAGCAAAGACCCGATTCATCCATCTGCGAGAAGATGGGAATGGACTCATCTCAATGGCTTTGACTGTAACTCTGACGGGGACATTGTTTTTTCAGGCCGAAATAACGACCGGGTCGCGGTGATCGACGGCAAGTCCGGAGAAATCACTTACAAATTTACCAAAGCGCACGGACAGCACAACCCTACCTGGGTAGATGATGGCCGAATTCTTGTCTTTGACAACGGCCATGCCGGTTCCAGGGCAATCGAAATCGATCCGCGAGCGGATGAGATCACCTGGAGCTATCAGGGCAAACCGATGCAACAGTTCTTTAGCGGACACATATCCGGTGCCGAGAGGTTAGCTTCCGGGTCGACGCTTGTCTGTGAGGGTACCAGCGGCAGAATATTCGAGGTGATGAGAAATCATGAAGTCGTCTGGGAGTGGATCAATCCTTTTGTGAATACCAACAAGAGGGGTGATCCAACGGTTAGTATCTATCGAGCCCACAGATATCAGCCGGACCATCCTGCCATCGCCGATAAGGAATTGGCACCTGGTAACTTAGCTAATCTCAACCGGCTGAACGGTTTACTGTAGCCGGTTTTGTTCAGTCGCCATGCAGCCTCCTGTAGGCGTCATCACCAACTGACTCAGCAACGCTCAGACCGAGTTCGTGCGCACCTATGATCGACGAGCGAATATACTCAGGCGTCATTGGCATGGTCATGTTGTGGATAATGGGCGACGCCATCGTGGTTTCAACCACCCTGTCCAGAGCACCGTTATCGCCTGCATCCAGGGAGATCTGACCCAGATGAACGGGCAGGCCGACGCTCGCGAAAAACTCCGCCACCCGTCTGGTCTCGTCCTCGGATTCCATCATCAGTTGGGTCAATGTACCCATCCCCACCATCTCACCATGCAGGTAGTTGGCGTGAACCACGGGGACAGCAGTGTAGCTCTGCGCAACCCCATAGGCCACCGCCAGACCACCGCTTTCAAATCCCAGCCCGCTCAACAGGGTATTGGCTTCGACGACTTTCTCTAACGATTCATCTACGCGGTTTGCAGCAACGGCTGCGGCAGCCGACTGGCCTTCTTCAAATAACGTGTTGGCACAGATTTCACCGAGGGCATAGGATGCCAGCGTCGGCCGGGCGCCAATCGTCGATCTCGCATTCGGATTCTGCAGGCACACCCGTGCTTCATACCAGGTGGCCATGGCGTCTCCCATTCCAGCAACGAGGTAACGTTCCGATGCATTGGCTACGACTCCGGTATCGACCACAACCATGGCGGGATTTTGAGGGAAGAATTCAGCACCGGCAAAGACTCCCTCGGGAGAATATAGGACGGATACGGCTGAACAAGGGGCGTCGTTGGATGCCAGGGTGGGTACGATAACGACAGGAACATTCAGTCGATACGCGATGCTCTTGCCCGCATCGACACACTTCCCCCCGCCGACTGCGAGCAGGCAGTCGAGGGACTCGCCCTGCAGACCGGCGACATGCAGATCGATCTCGTCATGGGAACACTCGCCATGGAAGGTGCTGATAACGGGCTCGATGGCGGCATTCTTGAGGCTGGTGATTACCCGTACACCATCCGCGTGTTCACCCCTCTTGGAAACAAGAATCCCGGCTCGATGCGCGTTGACGAGCGACAGGTACTTGCCGATCTGATCGAGTACATCCGGGCCCTGAATGTATCGCTGCGGAGCGACCAGCACCCTCGGTACCGGCTCATCCGGCGTAGCAAAGATCGCATGGGGTAGATAGTTGACTGTGGTATTCACTTGTTAGACTCCTCTATTGACACGCGCACCTTTGTCTCGTCGTGTAAGTATAAATCGGCCCGGGTAGAAAGCGATTCAAGCCTGGGCGGCCAGCTTCACAGCCGGACATCGACTACCAGGTGTCGATGCTATGTTTCTTTTCAGTCTGGTTGAACGTGCGCTTGATATGGCGCAGAACTCTTGCGATTTTATCCCTGGTTTCCGCTGGTGTGACGACGTCATCGATTGCAGTATTGTAACGGATCGCCGAGAATCCATCGGTTCGACCGACCTCAAGGGTGGGCCACGCCAGGCACAGTGCAGGTACGCCGCGGCCGCTGGAAAAACCGGACATCAACGCCGGTCCAAGGCCATAGCCGCGGCGAATCTGAATGCTGACGAGGGGTACGGTGCGATTCTGGTGAGCGATCAACGGGCGGGCGTGCCAGCGCGTCATGCCGGCTTCGGTCGTCAAGTCTTCACCTTTGCGCTGCCAGCGTGTGATACAACCGGGGGTATCGATCAGGGAGATGATCGGATACTCATAACAATCACAAAGTTCCACAAAGCGTGATATTTTCGTTGCAGCATCGGCGTCGATGGCGCCGTCGTCGATAAGGGGTTGGTTCGCCAGCACGCCGATGGATCGACCTTCAATTCGTGCCAACGCGGTGATAAGCGCCGGTGCGAAACGGGGGCGCAGCTCAAATACACTGTCAGCATCGACCAATGATTCGATTACGTGATGCATGTCATAATGTTGATTCTCGGATACTAACGAGTTGATACGGTGTGCAGATGCTGACGGTTTTCCGAAGGGCAGGTCGCTGTAGTAAGCGAGGTACTTACGAGCGGCGTGGATGGATGCGGCATCGTCGGTCACCAACAAGTCGATGCCCCCGCGCTTTTCGTGCATCTCGACACCGGCAAGCTCGTGAGCACTGAGGCGAACACCGAGGGCCGCCTCCACCATCGGCGGTCCGCCTATGCCGATGGATGACCCCCCTGTTGCTATCAAGAAATCGGAGAAAGCGGCCAGGCTGGCATGGCCGGCGAACGAGGGACCCGATACGATTGCGATGGTCGGCACCCAACCCGACAATTCGGCGTTGCCGTCAATGATGGTGAAACGACCGATGGGACCACTGAATTCCAGGTGACCTTGACCACTCCTTGGATGCCGTGCCCGGCTGCCACCACCGTCGACAAAGAACACCAAAGGCCAACGATGCTCCTCAGCCAGCGCGAACAGTCGACCCAGCCTGCCCGCTCCGTAACCGCCGCCGTGATCGGTGTAGTCGGTAGAGGAGGCAATCACCACTTGACCGCCGATGGTACCCACGAAATCCACACCGCCCGCTTCAGCGACCCACTCACCATCCGAAGTCTGGCCTGCGATGCTGCCATATTCCACCGCAGAGTCCGCATCGAGCAGTGCAGCCATGCGTTCACGTGCTGTCATTCTGCCGTTCGAGTGTACCCGAGCGACAATGTCAGGACGTGCTTCGTCAGATTGCACTTTGCGTGTTGCGTGCAGGGCGTCTATCAGCTTCTGGTCCATGGCTACTCTATATACTCTCTAACGAGGTGCCCCTTAGCGCGGATCTATGGGATGCTTTTTGCGGGGACCGAGTGACCGCGGCAGGCGCTCAAGCATGGCGATGATACGCTGGCGTGTTTCCACCGGATCAACGATGTCGTCGAACATGAAACTTTGCCCGGCTCGAAGTCCGGAAGTGTAGTCGCGCATCTGATCGGCATAGGCGTTTCGAATAGCCAATGCCTCCGCCTCGTTTTTTGCGGCCTGGATCTCTTTTCGCTTGACCAGATATGCGGCCCCTTCCAGAGACATGCCGCCGGACTCGACCGACGGCCAGGCCAGGCGAAGTTCCGGCACTACCCGGCTGGATCCGTATCCGGACATGGCATAGGGACCGAGACCGTATGCCTTTCTAATCTGTACCGAGCAGAGAGGTACGCTGCGATGATGCAGCGCGGCCAAGGGACGCGCATGGTGACGGGCGATGCCGTCACGCTCAGCCTGCGGTCCGACCATATACCCCGGATTGTCGATGAACGATATAAGCGGGAATTCGTAGGCGTCGCACAATTCGATGAATCTTGACGCCTTGTCGGCGGCGTCAGAATCGATCGCACCCGCCAGCGGAGACTTTGGCTGATTGGCAAAGATTCCGACCGATCGTCCCCCCAAACGGGCCAACGCTGTCAGCATGGAGCGCCCCCATCCGACGGCCAATTCCATGACGCTGTCAGCATCGGCGAAGGACGTGATCACTTTGCGCATGTCATAGGGTCTGCGCCGGTTTTCGGGAATGATCGAAGCGATCTCATCATGGTTCGGCGCTGGCTCAAAGTCAGTCAGGTCACGCAAGTAGTAGGTAAGGTACTGCTGAACGGCTTTGATTGCGGCCGCTTCGTCCTCGACGATCAGATCGATGTTGCCGGTTCTCTCGTAGTCCTCGACCGAACGGACTGTCGGCTTCCTCCCCGCGTCACCGTACGCGTCACCGGACACTGGTTCCAATGTTTCCCACGAACCGAGCTTGGAATTCCTGGTAGCGACTACAAAATCCGAAAGCATGGCAATGCCGGCATGACCATCCAGTGCGCGGCCGCTAACTATTGCGATAGTGGGTGACCAACCGGACAGCTCTGCTAATCCGTCGTACAAATCCCACCGGCCTCGTGGCGCGATAACGATAGGCGGCCCCGGAAGTGGGTCCCCCGGCCTGGCACCATCACCGTCGACGAAACAGACAAACGGCCAGCGATGCGTCTTCGAGAGATAAATCAGTCGTCCGAGCTTGCGCTGATTGCGTTCACTCTGGGTGCCATGCAACACGCTGCTGTCATATGAGGCGGCCGCAACTGGCTTGCCTGAGATCAGCCCGGTGCCTGCAACGAGGCCATCGGCCACGGCAGGGTCTTCCACGTTGGAGGTCCCGCCGGCAAGTACGCCGTACTCGATGAAGCTGTCGGCGTCGAGCAGACTGGTGAGCCGTTCTCGGGCAGTGGCATGACCGGTCGCATGCACGGCAGCCACAGCATCAGGGCGGGCCTCATCCATTGCCTGCCTGCGTGCCTCAAGGATTTGCTGAATCAGCTTCTCTTCCAGTGTCAGTGACTCCTCGCACGCTTGCATGAATTGTCATGATCGGCGGCTGATCAGTCTGAGTGACTTCGGAATCTAAGGGTATCATTGGACCATTTCAATGCCTAGTCCCCGCCGGAGATCGCTCGACTCAATATAATTGTTGGTCCTCGACATCCGACATGCCTTGTGCGTGGCGCTGATTGGCAGGCCAGGGGTGATTCAGTCGTCACGTCATCCGACATGCCTTGTGCGTTCCGTCGATTGGCATGCCAGGGGTGATCCAGTCGTCGCCGCGAACGGCGGTTCCCAGAGGCAACCCCGGATCGTACATCGGTTTCCATGATCACCGGCAGCGTAGTACAATGGCGCGGAAATCGGTTCCAAGCCAGTCTCCTGGCTGGTCCGATCGATCGAATGGCATCAAATTCATCGACTGGCAATTGAAAGGAGTTGCACTCCATGGAGCAACCGCAGGGGATAGTCTGCAGCCTTGAACGGTTTGCAACCCATGATGGCCCGGGAATACGAACGCTCGTTTACATGAAAGGGTGTCCGTTGACGTGCGTCTGGTGTTCTTCCCCGCACACGCAAAGCAAGCTGCCGGACCTTCTCTATACATCAAGCTGCTGCATAGGAAGTGACGACTGCATCGCGATCTGTCCAGAAAAGGCACTGCAACGATCTGCCGGAGAACCACTGCAGATAGACAGAGATCTCTGCAACGCCTGTGGCATTTGCGTCGAAGCGTGTACGTCGAGGGCGCTGGAAATATCAGGACAAAGCATGACCGTTGACGAACTGTTCAGGGAAGTCGACAAGGACAGCTCGTTCTATCGACGCTCCAACGGCGGCGTTACCGTTGGCGGCGGCGAGCTCGCCATGCAACCGGAATTCGTCAGCGCCTTCCTGAAAAAGTGCAAGGAGCAGTATATCCATACTGCGATTGAAACATGTGGTCTTGCGCCATGGATTGGTCTTGAGTCGATCCTTCAGTATGTCGATTTGCTCCACTTTGACATCAAACACATGGACGACAAGGTCCATCGCGAGCTCACGGGTGCCTCCAACCGGCAGATCCTGGAAAACGCCAGGAAAGCATCCAAGATGTGTACCATGATCATTCGTATTCCCGTTGTACCGGGCTGCAATGACACGGAAGAGAATATCATCGCGACTGCCAAATTTGCTGCGAGCCTGGAAGGCCAGGTGCAAAGGATCGAACTACTGCCTTACCACCAACTCGGAATGCACAGGTACACGCAGCTCGGTAAGACGTATCAACTGGACGATGTTGAAACACCAGATGAAAGTCATATGGAAAGGCTTAAGTACATCGTCATGTCAGCCGGCGTTGACGCGGAAATTGTAAGCTGAACCCGAATACTCCTACATTTCACGTGTATTAGTCGCCATGCAGCCTTGAGCCAGGCTTGGCCTAACGATAGAACGTGGGCGTGACGCTGTTGAGTCTCTGGCGGCCTTGATCGTGGCGTTGGCCTAACGATAGAACGTGGGGCGTGACGCTGTTGAGTCTCTGGCGGCCTTGATCGTGGCGTTGGCCTAACGATAGAACGTGGGCGTGACACTGTTGAGCGTCTGGCAGTATCACGTTCCTGATGGAAAGCGACTATGAGCAGCCAGGATCAATCTTTCTCCACCACCCTGCCAGTGGAGATATCGATCGCCTATCGCACCTACTTCCCCAAGGAATACTCCGAGCAAGGCTCCGGCCATCCCTTGCTTTTCTTCATGCATGGCTCAGGTGAGAGAGGCACGGACCTGGATCGGCTGGAGTTGCAGACGCTGCCGAGATTTATCAAGGAGGGGCTCGACCTGCCTTTTGTTACGGTCTGTCCTCAATGCAAAGAGATGTGGGATACCCGTTGCCTGGATCTCCTATTGGACGAGGTCATCGAGAAGTACAATATCGATCGTTCGAGAGTGTATGTTTCAGGGAACAGCATGGGCGGTCTGGGTACCTGGATGCTGGCAAACGTAGCAGCCGATCGTATCGCAGCCATCGCGCCCATCTGTGCACCGTCAACGCGCATCAATCCGGACAATTTCAAAGGGCTGCCAGTCTGGTGTTTCCATGGCGCGCTGGATTCCGAAGTACCCATTGGCGAGTCGGTGAAGATGGTCCGGCTACTTCGTAAGGCGGGCTGCGACGTTAGATTCACGGTGGATCCCGATGCGGATCACGACACATGGACCGCGGCCTATCACGATCCGGAACTGGTGAGCTGGCTGCTCTCGCACCACAAATAGGCTGCCCTATTCGGGAAACTGCCGGTCGAACGCGTCCAACATGGCCTGGGTACGCGTCTTCACCAAGCGACGCGACCCATAGCCATCGCAGAAGATGTAGAGCTCGTCGTTGCGAATTGCGTTCACCACCTGCTCACCAACCAGATCGGGCTTGATCAGCTCGATGTCCATGTGTTTCAGCCACTGAATTTTCCGCTGCCGGGTCTCTTCGTCATCTTCTGGGTTTGTATAGAACGCCGAGATTTCAGTATCGACGGCGTCGGGACAAAGCACCGAGGCGGAAATAAGCGACTCCGGCGGTCCCTCTTCGCCCCAACGGTCGCGGCCGGCGCTGTACATGTTTTGCCAGCGGTTCTTGGCATGGTTGCCTGCCAACTCGACACGTAGGACCTCCGTTAGCGCGATGATACCTGCTTTCGTGACGCCGTAAGGCACGCCGCCTCCCTGCTGAGCAAACCCGGTGATGGATGCTGTGTTGACGATGTGTCCGCCTTCCCCGTGCCGCTCTATCCGCGGAGCGAACACCTGCACGCCGTTCAGCACACCGTGCAGGTTGGTATCCAATGTCCGGTACCAGTTTTCCTGCTGAACCGACACCACAGGTCCCCCGGGACCAATGCCTGCGTTGTTGCAGACGACGTGCACTTTCTCGAACGCCGCCTCCGTCCTATCCGCGGCAGCTTTCACCGCGTCGCGGTCACGCACGTCGAGTTCGATGGCCAGGACGTTTTCCGGGCTGTCGAGGATCGATTCCGCCACCTTGAGTTGCTTGGTTTTGACATCGGCGATGGCTACCCGCATGCCCTCCTTCAGGCAGGCCTTGGCAATCCCAAGGCCAATGCCCTGGGCGCCTCCTGTTATGAATGCAGTCTTGCCTGCAAAAACTTCCATGGTGATCTCCAGCAATTGCGTGTGATCAGGGAGCGTCTGTTACCCACATCTTCGGTTGAACACTGCCCCCGTTGAGGGAGCCGCCGGCAACATAGAACTTCCCACCGATGATCCTGGCAGCAGGTGAAGAGAGCGGCACGGGTAGTTTACCGATCAGCTCCCACGGGCCTCCTGGAGCCAGTTTAAGGATGTCCGGGTCAATCGACTTTCGACCCCCCTCCGGCGTCGTATGGCCGCCAACCATGTAGATTTCACCGTCGTGAACGAAGGTGCCGCCTTCGGAGTGTGAGTGTCCCTTCGGCAGTGAGGGCCCGGTACTCCACGAGTCCGTTTCCGGATCGTAGATATCGACCCTGGACTGATCGAGCTGCATGCTATCGTGATGGAACTGGCCACCAATCAGGTAGATCTTGCCTTCGAACAACACGGTGGAGAACTGATTTCTGGGGACGGGCATCGGCGCGGCGTCCTCCCGCCACTCTGCGGATCCCTTCTGCCACTCGTCCAGATCGAAGACCCAGTGCTCCGCGGCATCGGTATCACGATCCTCTTTGAGACCGCTGATATAGTGCAGCCTCCGCCCGATCAGTGCCAGACCCCCACCGCCCCTCTTTTCCGGGAGAAGCGGCGCGGCGGTAAATCGATCCAGGTCGAGATCGTAGCTCCACACCTCGGCGATGATGTGATCCTTATAGCCGTCCTTGAAACCGCCGGCCAGCCAGACGGTCCGGCCGTCGAGCACCGGGTTCACATGAGAGATTGCGCTCGGTAGATCCTGAGTCCGGGTCCAACTGCCATCTTTCGGATCGAAGATGTGGCAGATTTTGCTCGACTTTACGCCCGCGCCGTAACCGCCAAGTACGTATAACTTCTCATCGAGGACGAACGTTGCTGCTTCCCACTTTTCTACCGGCATATCGGGCAATTCCTGCCATGTGCCGGCGTCGATTTTCAATGCTTCTGACATTCACTTCTCCTTGCGGATTCAATTTCTGGGCTCTGTTCGCCATCGACACAACGGGTCCTGCCGTTAACTTTCTGCCCGGCACCAACACGCTGCGTTTGGATAGCGAACGATAGATTTGTCAGCGATTCACGTCAACACCCACACATGTGCGTTCGGCGTGAGCGGCCCCGACTGCCTGATGTGCCAGTGGGTGATTTCTTTGCACCGACGGATTTTGTTCGGTGGGATTAGGTGCTGCTGAAGCTGATTTTGACCCGCTGAGGGCGAAAACGGTTACCTGATCTTTCCAACCAGCTCTGCTGACAGGGTGAGTGAGGTGTCGATGGTTGTCACCAGCCCGTCAAGATCAATACCCTCCGTACTTTTTTGGCCGGCCATGTAGCGCGCGTAGACACCGTGATTAATGGCTGCAGTCTTCCAGCGGTTGAATGCCAGGTAATAGTCCAGCTTTGACAGATCCCGGCCGGTGCGTTCAGCATAGCGTTCCACCAGTACTTGCTGCGGTGGAAATCCCGGCGCAGAGGTTGCTGCGACAGAATCACCGGGTATCTCATCTCGGCATGCTGGCCATTGATTGAGGGCATAACCAAGGTCGGCCAACGGATCGCCTAAGGTCGATATTTCCCAGTCCACCACCGCAGCCACCGTGCAGTTGGGCCCAACCAGACAGTTGTGCAGGCCATAGTCGCCGTGCACGAGCCTCGCCTTGCCTTGTTCGGGCATATTGTCGATGAAGAACCGCTGTAACTCATGGGCGCGGTCGTCATCGTACTGAGCGGCCTCAATGGATGACATCCATGACCGGTACCAGGTGCGGACTTGTCGGGCGACGTATCCCTCCTTCTTCCCCAGGTCACCGAGTCCTATTTCATCCGGATCCAGAGCATGAAGGTCTGCCAGGATGTCGATAAACGAGCAGGCGAGTTGCTCTCGCTTGCTTTGCGGGACCCACTCATTGGTGTCTTCCAGGTTGTAGAGTGGATGGCCATCGATCAACTCCATAAGGTAGAACCATGCACCGGTGACGTCCGGACCTTCACAGAATGCGTAGCCCTGGGGTACGGGGACCGCCGTTGGCGCGAGAGCCGTAATGACTGCCCATTCGCGCCCCATGTCGTGGGCCTTAGGCAGCAATTCGCCCCTTGGTGGACGTCGAATCACGGCGGACAGGCCATTCTGGCTGTCCACGCGATAGGTTAGATTGGAATGCCCACCTAAGAGACGGGTCCACTTAAGAGGGGTGCAAACGCCATCGATCCTGTCTCTGATCCAGGCTTCCACGGCGGGAACGTCGTATCCTTCCGGATCGTGGCTCGTTTCGACTTCTGTGCTCAGCATATTCATTCTGTTCCTGTATCCCAGGCATGAATCCGTTACACAATACGTGGCCTACGATCTCCGAAAGGTTTGATTCGCTGGACTGGTTCAGGATTACTGCCGTTTCCTCAATGCGGGCAATGACCTTTGCTTGGCCACCGGATCGCTCTGGCGTTACCGTCGTGCTTTACTAGTATTTCTGCGCTGAATACAATCGTACCCTCACTGGTGATCCAGTGAGGTTCTGGACAAGGGAACGCCGCTTGTGGATGACGATCTAGAAAGGCTTGAACGTGAGCTTGCGCAGTTAAAAGGGGCGGTGGCAGGATTTGAGGAGGAACTGGAGGCTCTTAAGCTGAAGAGTCAATCGGAATTAGGGAAGCCGCCAACCCCGTCAACGATCACACCCTCACCAGCGGAATTGCAGCCTGATGCTGTGCCTCCCACTGCCAAGGAAGACGTCTCTGACAGCTCGACGCCAGTGCATGATGATGATCGGCGTACTGAAACGAGCGCTGAAGCGGCCCGCAGAAGGATTCGGGAGACGGCTCGCCAATCGGCTCGCAGAACGGCTCCTTCGGCCACCGCTGCGGCGGGCCCCTCGGTCTTAAGCACTGCATTCCCGTCAAAACCTGAACCATCAGAAACGGCAAGGGAAGAGACGGGCCCGTTACCGCCTGAAACATCAGACCGTACCAGCCCCGACAGCGAAGGTCGGGCGCAGACCTTCTTGTCTGCAGTTGTCAGGGAGTTTACCAAGCGCGCCTTTTCACGTTTCCTGGGTCCCGTGGCCGACATGGTCGATAGGCTCGGCGGGCTGTACCGGCATTACCAACGGCAGGGTAGAGCCCCTGTGTTTCTGATGACCGTAGTCGGTCTGGTCGCGCTCACGGCGGGATTTGGTTATGGCTTGCAGTATACATTCACCAATGTGCTCAGCGATGCCTTGAAAGTCGCCTTTGGCTTTATAGTCGGCATCACTGTCATCGGTCTAGGCTGTTTCATCGCTCTAAGAAAGCCGGGGTATCAGGAATACGGAGCCAGCGTGATCGGTCTCGGTGTCGTATTCAATTACCTCTGTGCTTATTTTGTCGGCCCCTATTACAATCTTGTTAGCGAACCACTCGGTTTTGCCTTGCTGGCGCTCATAACCGCGGCGTCCTATGTATTGGCTCTGGTATTCGAGACTCGAGTAGTTGCAGCCATCACGTTGGTTGGCGGTACCTTTTCTCCCGTTCTGCTCGGCAACGTATCGTCAATAGACACCATTTATGTCAGCTATCTGTTCGTTCTGGCTGGTGCCAATCTGCATTTATCCAAGAAGATTCAATGGCCGGTATTGGCTCAGCTAACGTTCCTGCTGAGTTTAGGCATGCTGGAATTCTCTTCCTACGGAAGCGGCGTCGGTGAAGTCGCCACGTTGACGCTGTATCTGGCTTTTTTCAATCTGTTCGCATACTACTGGTCGTTTGATGGTCTCGTTCTGAGAGACTCTTTGAGCAAAACAGATCTCGGCGTGCTCACCGCGAATGTGTTTTATATGCTGTATGCAGTCTTGTCAGCGCCCGTAAATCCGTTCGCCTGCGCAATCGTACTGGTATTGAATGCGGGGATTATCGCCTGGCTGATTAAAGCCTTACGTTTAGCGGCCAGTGTTGCGGGGCCAATGTATACCCTCATGATTGCGTCTCTGATTGCAGGCGCGATTTTTGTGTTGGCTCCCCTGGACATCATGGGAGCACTCTGGGCGGCAGAAGGTCTGACCCTGGTCTATGTTGGCTTTCGCTACCGACAAAGCCTGATCCGGATTGAAGGCTACGCTATTTTCGCCGTCGCCATCATGTGTTTGCTGTGGCAGACCTTAGTGGAGATGAGTCCAATATCCTATTCCACAGCAGACACATACCTGGCCAGCTTCACCTCCAGAGTCTGGCCTTGGCTGGATCTCGCGGCGCTTGGCGGCTTGTTCTTTGCTGCCTATCGCATAATCGGAATTTACGCGCAGCAAGCAGAAGACACAGAGCTGAAATTTGCACGTATTCTCAATGAGACATTTACGTTTTGGGCGGTGATTGCGCAATTTGCGGTCTTTGGCGTCTTTCTCACTGACGGCATCCTGGTACTCGCGGTAATGCCGTTGCTCTGGTGTTTCTATCGGACCGCACGACATGGGCTCGTCTTTGCTCCCTTGGTAGGATTCTTGTTGTTCGGTGCATTTGTCCTACAGGTCTTCCTCGGTATGTCAGAGTCACAGACGCGGTTGGTCAGTTACCAACCTTGGCTTAGTTGGGTCGCTATGCTGGAACTCCTGATCCTGGGTTGGGGTATTCAGTGGTGGTACGCGTTGGGAAACATCATCGGAAGGGGACATTCCTTTGCGCGGCTATTGCGTACCTTGGTTTCCCTTGCACCGGCAGTCCTACTGGTCAGTTCACTCTTCTACATTTATGAAACGAACGTGCTGCTGCAACTCCCTGCGGCGTTTGATGAACTTTGGTTTGATGTGGCATTGGCCACTGCCTTGCTGGTACCGGGAAAATTCGTATTTATGAGATTGACGGGAGACGATACACAAGGCAGTCAACACCAGTTACAGATTGTAGAAGAGAGTATTTCAGCTTCTGTATCAATCCTGTTTCTCTACACATTATCGATCTTCATAGCGGACTGGACTCTCGTGGTAGCGGCGATTCCCTTTGTATTTTTGCTTTATCGTGGTGTTGACAGGCACTTACCCGTCACGGAGATCATGGCATGGGGCTATGGAAGGGCAAGACTTTCCCGGACACTTTCTTAAGCAGCATTTTGCCACTGCTGTTCATAGTTGACCGGGGACATATAGCCATTGGGGGGGCACAAGCACAACCACGACAACACCAACCACACCAAAAAGAACAAC
>PVBE010840789.1_pt1 | contig 101998 bp, 77 predicted proteins | sample 1631181 | NCBI WGS metagenome assembly PVBE01 (sample SAMN08397723, study PRJNA350692) | Marine metagenome, whole genome shotgun sequencing project. | isolation source: water | place: Pacific Ocean | collected 2012-04
AAAGTTACCCCATTTTTTTAAAAAATGTGCTTTTCCACTTGGCAAAATCTTGTGTGCCTTTATTTAAAAGGGATTGAAAGAAGTAACTGATAAATTATGGGGTAACTTCAAATTAATAATATTTTGTTGATATGTGAATAAAATATTATATTTGCTACCTCAAAATGGAACACACAATTATTCATATGTTAAATTAAAATTCAAATCATGAAAAAATTCTTACTTTTTGTATTAGCTTTAGGAATTGGCTTTTCTTCTTTCTCACAAACTAAACATGTGTTAAGAAGCACTAAAATTCCAGTTATGAATGTCGCTTTGGAAAAGGCACCTGAGCAAAGTCCACGTACTATTATGGCAAGCGAAAAACCTGCTGCTCAAACTGAAACCATTAATGGTATTGATGCTACGTTTATTCCAATAGGCAAAGCAGGCAATGCTTACGGTTTTTATAATAGTCCCAGAACTTATCTTTGGGCTGATGCAAATCTTAACAGTGTTGTGTTTACACACCGTATGCAAGGTGGCACAGAACTTGAGGGTAATAGCCGTGTAGCTTATGATTTATCTACTGATGGTGGCGCTACATGGACAACCGACGTTCAAGCTTATACTCCAACAGGACCCGGGCCAACTTACCCTATGGATGCGGGTAGATATCCTCAGGGAGGAATAATCAATCCTGAAGGAAATACTGATCCTGCTAATGCATATTACGCATTTTATATTTGTACTCTCGATGACAGCCAAGGTAGTAATTGGGGTGGTGCTGCAGTCGGTTCAAACGCTCTTACCGAAACTGATCCTCCAAACGCATCACAGATTAACTTAACCTCCTCTGGTGATTACTATCGCTATGTACCAGATGCATATACAATTACTCAGCAGGGCAAAGCCTGGAATCTTCAACCTAGCATGGATGTGAGCAGTGGTTCTCCTATATATATGGGTGATTTAATAATTGGACCTGGTGAAATACTTGATGGAGAAATAACCTATGATGGTGATTTAATGAGCTTTCTTGCTCCAAATGATGGCATAAACGATTCTAAAATTGCATTCGCACCTGATGGACAAACCGGATATATTCTTGTTATGAGTGATTCGGAAAGTGATCCGCAACCTTATACTAGTTATCACCCAATCCTTCTCAAAACTACTGATGGCGGTGACACTTGGAGCGATCCTAATCACGTAATTCTTGGAAGTGAAGATGGTATCTCGACTGTAAAGAATTATTGGTCTGATGAAACTATGGAAGAGGTTTATGGTGCCGGATTTAACAGGGATGAAATTTATTATAACATGGGTTACCAGACCGATCTTATAATTGATAGTAAAGGTAATCCACATATAACCGGGATAATTGCTCTTGGTACAGAAGATGGCTGGTATCCTAATGAAGGTACAATGGCTACCTGGCATGTTTATTCAGATGATGGTGGTAGTACTTGGGTTGCCGACGCATTGTACGACAATATTTGGCTTCGAGGCGAACCAGCAGGTTTAGTAATGTATAACCGACCTTACGCTGCATCAACTATGGATGGGCACTATTTGTTCTTTTCCTGGATTGATACAGACCTTGAGGGTGCCGAAGCTAACCTTAATCCAAATATTTTTGTAACAGGTTATGATTCTGAAGATCACACTTATAACCAAAGTGGAGTTCAAAACGTAACAGCATTAAGCCTTTACTGGTTTGCCGCATTTTATGGCTCTATGTCACAATATGTTTTTGCTGAAGAAAATGGCGATGTTTGGGATTGTGAAATTCCATTTGTATTTACAGAGTACACTGATCCTGCTGATCCTGCTGCAGAAATGAATTTCTACTACATTAAAGGGTTCAATCTGCCTATGCCAGTTGGCATTGATAGTCATGAAGGATTAGCTAACTTCTCTGTATCACAAAATAGTCCTAACCCTGCGGTTAACAATACTAGTATACTTGTAACATCAGAAACAGCAGGTGTTATAAACTTAAGAGTTAACAATATACTTGGACAGGTTGTTCATAAGGAAAGTGTTAATAACAGTGCTCTTGCACATACTTTCAATATAAATGTAAGCAACTTGGAATCAGGAATTTATTTCTACACTGTAGAAATTGGAAAAAGTTCAATAACCAAGAAAATGCTTGTAAAATAAGCATTTTTAGTTATTCTTTAAAAAAAAGGCTGCCTAAACAGGCAGCCTTTTTTTATTGGCTTTTTAGTTAATTTATTATAACTTTGACGTTAATAAGTTCAGGAATTCAATCTTAAGTAAACATTAATATTAAATAACTATTAATTCAATTATGATAATATTATACTATATTTGATACTTCGAAATGAGAAGATAGTTAAAGAGATGTTAAATTAAAACTAAAATCATGAAAAAATTATTACTTACTGTATTAGCTTTTGGAATTGGTTTTTCTTCTTTCTCACAAACTAAGCATGTGGCAAGAAGTACCAAAGCTCCAAATTCGAAAGTATTGATGGAAAAGGCACCACAGCAGAGTGCTCGAACCATTATGGCAAGCGAAAAGCCTGCCCCAAAAACTGAAACTCTGAACGGAGTTGCTGCTACCTTTATTCCGCTAGGACAAGCTGGTAATACTTATGGTATTTACGGAAATCCAAGAACTTATCTCTGGGCCGATCCGAATATTAACAGTGTTGTTTTTACACATCGTATGATAGGCGGTACAGAGGTTGAAGGTAACAGTCGTATTGCTTATGATGTATCAACTGATGGTGGCACTACCTGGACAAACAATGTACATGTATATTCACCTTTAGGACCTGGTCCGCAGTATCCTGATGCTGCAGGTAGATATCCTCAAGGTGCAATAATCAACCCGGCAGGAAATACAGATCCTGCTAATGCATTCTATTCTTATTTTATTGCTACACTTGATATGACAAATGGTAACTGGGGTGGTTATGGATATGGCTCAAACGTACTAACAGAAACCGATCCTCCTAATCCATCACAGGTTAACCTAACTACCGGAGATGGTTATTATCGACTTATACCTGATGCTTATACTGTAACTCAGGATGCTGTTGCCTGGTATTTTGATGGTAGCTTTGATAATCCTGAAACCTACGACTACACCGGAGAACTAATAGTCGGAAGAGGTGAGATAGAGGATGGTGAATTAGTTATTGAAGAAAGTTTAATGGAAGCTCTTGGAGCTCTTGACGGTATTAACGACTGTAAAATTGCATTTGCCCCTGATGCCCAAACCGGATATATGCTTATTATGAGTGATTCGGAAAGTGATCCGCAACCTTATACTAATTATCACCCAATCCTTTTCAAAACTACTGATGCCGGTGATACATGGGGCGATGCTGTTCACATATTGCTTGGAGGTGAAGATGGGAATGAAACTATAAAGAATTATTGGTCTGATGAAACTATGGAAGAGGTTTATGGAGCCGGATATAACAGGGATGAGATAAATTATAACATGGGTTATTCTGTTGATCTTATTGTAGACTCAAAAGGTAACCCACATGTTACAGGTATAATTGCTCTTGCTACTGATGCAGGTACTTGGTATCCTAATGAAGGTACTATGGCTACCTGGCATCTTTATTCAGATGATGGTGGTAGCACATGGGTTGCTGATCCATTATACGATAATATATTCTTTGATGGCGATATTGGTGGGTTAGGTCAGTGGAATCGTCCTTATGCTGCTTCAACAATTGATGGACATTATCTATTCTTCTCATGGATTGATACTGATCTTGAAGGTGCCGAAGGCAATACTAACCCAAATATTTTTGTAGTAGGTTATGATTCTGAAGATCACACTTATTACGAAGGTGGAGTTCAGAATGTAACAGCATTAAGCCTCTACTGGTTTAGCGCATTTTATGGCTCAATGTCACAATATGTTTTTGCTGATCTTGATGAACCTGCGGAAATATGGAATTGTGAAATCCCATTCGTGTTTACAGAGTACACCGTACCCGGTGATCCTGCTGCAGAAATGAATTTCTATTACGTTAAAGGATTCTCATTGCCCATGCCTGTTGATATTGATAGTCATGAAGGATTAGCTAATTTCTCAGTATCTCAAAATAGCCCTAACCCGGCAACTAATAGTACCAGCATTTTGGTAACTACAGAAAAAGCAGGTGTTATTGACTTAAGAATTAGCAATATTCTTGGTCAGGTTGTACATCAGGAGAGCGTAAGTAATAGTGCACTTGCACATACATTTAATGTAAATGTCAGCAACCTGGAATCAGGAATTTATTTCTATACAATTGAAATAGGAACAAGTTCGATAACAAAGAAAATGCTTGTAAAATAAGCGTTTAAAAAGATTCTTATTTAAAAAGGCTGCCTAAACAGGCGGCCTTTTTCTGTGATTTTTAAATTTATTTACGTAATTTTAGCAACTGAATAAAGAATCGTTATGTCCTTTTATCATAATGACTCTTTAAAATTCTTTTATTATTAATTAAATTTAAAATCATGAAAAAATTATTACTTACTGTATTAGCTTTCGCAATTGGTTTAACTTCCTTTTCACAAACCAGGCATGTAGTAAGAAGTACAAAAGCACCTAATACAGAATTATTGTTGGAAAAAGCACCTCAGCAAAGTGCTCGAACAATAATGGCAAGCGAGAAGCCTGCCCCTAAAACCGAAACTATTAATGGAGTGTCTGCCACATATATCCCAATTGGCCAGGCAGGCAATGCTTACGGTTTTTACTTCGGTCCAAGAACCTATTTATGGGCCGATAACAACCTTAATAGTGTTGTGTTTACTCACCGTATGACAGGTGGTACTGAAGTTGAAGGTAATAGTCGTGTTTCTTATGATGTATCAACCGATGGTGGTGCTACATGGGAAACCAATGTGCAGGTTTATACACCTTTAGGGCCTGGACCTCAATATCCTGAAGCAGCAGGTAGATACCCTCAGGGAGGAATAATAAACCCTGAAGGGAATACGGATCCCGCTAATGCGCACTATGCTTATTTTATTGCAACGATTATTAATACTAACAATATCTGGGGTGGATATGCATATGGTTCTAATGTACTTACTGAAACCGATCCATCTAATCCTTCTCAAGTAAATTTAGGATTCGAACCTGGCTACTACAGGACTGTTCCTGATGCCTTTACAATTACCCAACAAGCAGTAGCTTGGTATCTTGAACCTAGTGTGGATTTAAGTAGTGGTAGTGCTGAATATACCGGTGATCTAATACTTGGAAGAGGAGAAATGGATGGTGGTGTGATAGTCTATGAAGAAGAATTGATAGGTTTTCTTGCGCCTCTCGACGGAATGAACGATTCTAAAATTGCATTCGCCCCTGATGGGCAAACCGGATACATACTCGTTATGAGTGATTCGGAAGGTGATCCACAACCATATACAAATTATCACCCAATATTACTCAAAACTACTGATGGAGGTGATTCGTGGAGCGATCCAATTCATGTTCTACTTGGCGGTGAAGATGGTAATGAAACTTTAAAAAATTATTGGTCTGATGAAATTATGGAAGAACTTTATGGTGCCGGATTTAACAGGGATGAGATTTATTATAATATGGGTTACCAATGTGATATTATTGTTGATGGTCAGGGTAATCCACATATAACTGGTATAATTGCTCTTGGCACAGAAGAAGGCTGGTATCCAAATGAAGGTACAATGGCCACATGGCATGTTTATTCAGATGATGGTGGTGCAACTTGGGCTGCTGACGCATTGTACGACAATATTTGGCTTCAAGGCGAACCAGCAGGTTTAGTTATGTATAACCGTCCTTATGCTGCATCAACCATGGATGGACACTATCTATTCTTTTCCTGGATTGATACCGACCTTGAAGGTGCTGAAGCCAATACTAACCCAAATATTTTTGTAACAGGTTATGATTCTGAGGATAATACTTATTACGAAGGTGGAGTTCAAAATGTAACAGCATTAAGCCTCTATTGGTTCAGCGCATTTTATGGCTCAATGTCTCAATATGTCTTTAGTGAAGATAATGGTGGTCCGTGGGACATTGAAATTCCATTTGTGTTTACCGAATACACTGTGCCAGGTGACCCGGCTGCTGAAATGAATTTCTATTACATTAAAGGTTTTACAATACCAATGTTAGTTGGAATTGATAGTCATGAAGGACTGGCTAACTTTGTAGTTTCTCAAAATAGTCCTAACCCAGCTGTTAATAGTACTAGTATTCTGGTAACAACAGAAACATCAGGTGTTATTAACCTAAGAGTTAATAATATTCTTGGACAGGTTGTTCATCAGGAGAGTGTAGATAACAGCGCACTTGCACACACTTTTAATGTAAATGTTAGCAATTTGGAATCAGGGATTTATTTCTACACAATTGAAATTGGAAAGAGTTCGATAACAAAGAAAATGCTTGTGAAATAAGCATTCTAATATTATTAAAAAAAGGCTGTCAGTTTTGGCAGCCTTTTTTTATTTAAATGACAACCATTATTTGATTTCTTAGGTCTTATTTTATTATGCACTAAGTTGTTCGTCCTTTTTATTTATTGTAACTTTGGTGCTATAACCTAAAAACATTAAATATGAAAAAGCTACTGTTAATTGCATTTACAATTATTTTTGCTAGTACAATTAGTGCTCAAAAACATGTTCTTAGGAGTACAGAGTTTCCTGTTCATTCTGCACCTGAAAAAGTACCCAAAAGCAAATCTAATATTGGAACAGTTACTAAACCTGATATCGCAAAAGAACAAGCAGCAGGTAGCAGCACAACTTATATACCTCTTGGGCAATCGAATAATATTAATGGTTTTCAAGGAAATTCACGAACCTACCTTTGGGCTGACCCAAATCTGAATAGCGTGGTATTTACTCATAAAGGTATTGATGAAATCCCAGCATTGAATTTTGATGTTTCAACAGATGGGGGATCAACATGGTCCATAAATAATGTTATTAATGTACCTGATTTAGATTTGTCCTTTGCACAGGGAGGGATTATTAACGAAGAAGGTAATACCAATCCTGATGATGCATATTATACTTATTTTAATAGTATAACCAATGGACTAAGTTATGGAGTTAATATACTTACAAATACTTCTACACCTAACTTCTCATATGTAAATCACGTAATTGATAGTGCTGAGTTTGATGTAACTAATGCATTTACGATTACGCAACAGGGTGTTGCCTGGAATGTGGGAATAAAGACTGAGCCTATTGATAATAATTATAATGGACAATTATTAGTTAGCAACGCTACGGTTGATAATGGGACGGTTCAATATCAGGATACAATTTTTGATTTTCTTGCTCCACTAGACGGAATCAACGATGAAAAAATTGCATTTGCGCCAGACGGACAAACTGGATATATAATGATTTTAAGTGATTCAGAAAGTGATCCACAACCATATACAAATTATCATCCCGTGCTTTTGAAAACCATTGATGGCGGTGTAAGTTGGAGCGATCCTATTCATGTGCAACTTGGAGGTGTTGATGGTATAGAGTCCATAAAAAATTATTGGTCTGATGAAGTTATGGAGGAGGTATATGGAGCAGGATTTAACAGGGATGAAATTTATTATAACTTAGGTTACCATGCAGATATAATTGTTGATTATAATGGTAATCCACATATTACAGGTATAATTGCACTTGGTACTGAAGATGGATGGTATCCAAATGAAGGTACTATGGCAACATGGCATGTTTATTCTGACGATGGGGGCGATACATGGGTTGCAGATCCTTTATATGATAATATTTTTCTTGATGGTGATATAGGGGGTGTAGCTCAATATAACCGTCCTTATGCTGCCTCCTCTTTTGATGGAGCTGCTTTGTTTTTCTCATGGATTGATACAGACCTTGATGGTGCTGAAGGTAATATTAACCCAAATATATTTACTTTAGGGTATTGTGCATCTGAAAGCACTTATACGGAAGTTGAAAATGTCACGGCATTAAGTCTTTATTGGTTTAGTGCATTCTTTGGATGCATGAGTCAGTATGTTTTTGAATATGAATCTGGGAACGGTTACGAATATGAAATACCTTTTGTTTTTGCCGAGTTTTCTAATCCTTATATTAATTATTGGTATATTGATGACTATAGTTTGTCGACGGGCAACCCATGTAATCCTATTAGTATTGATGAAAAAAAGTTTTGTCATTATCCAACAGTTTCACAAAATTCACCCAATCCGGCAACAAATTTTACTGAAATTTTGGTGACAACCGAAATAAATGGCGTGATTAGCCTAAGCATTGGTAATATTCTGGGTCAGGTTGTCCATCAGGAAAGTGCTACTAACAACTCACTTACCCACACTTTTGATATTGATGTTAGTAGTTTAGATGCAGGAATTTATTTCTACACAGTCGAAATTGGAAATAGCTCGATAACAAAGAAAATGGTTGTGAAGTAAGCAAACTTTGTGGTTTCTAAAACTCAGAAGTAAAATAAAATTCAATATCGGTATATTTCTGTTGCGCCATCTGAAGTGAGAATTGTGAGTCGGCTAAAAATACCTCCCGTCCTTCTTTATCAAGCGCAATTTGATTTGCTTTTCTTGCTCTGAAATCTTTCAATTGCTCTTCATTGCCACTTTTAAACCATGCAGTTTTGTATAGTACAATATTTTCGTATCTGCACTTTGCTCCATATTCATGTTCTAATCGATATTGAATTACTTCAAATTGCAAAGCACCTACGGTTCCAATAATTTTCCTTCCAGTATGTTTTCCGGTAAACAACTGAGCAACACCTTCGTCCATAAGTTGGTCGATTCCTTTGGCAAGTTGTTTTGCTTTCATTGGATTAGCATTTTCAACATATTTAAAAAGCTCAGGCGAAAAACTGGGCATACCTTTAAAATTTAAATTTTCGACTTCGGTAATAGTATCACCTATTTTAAAATTACCGGTATCGTGCAGTCCAACAATATCTCCAGGGTACATTTCATCCACAATAGATTTTTTTTGAGCCATAAATGCCGTAGGACTAGAGAATTTCAGTTTCCTGTTTAATCGAACATGCTGATAATAAGTATTTCTTTTAAAAGTTCCGGAAACAATTCTGACAAAAGCAATACGGTCCCGGTGATTAGGATCCATATTAGCATGTATCTTAAAAACAAAACCACTGAATTGATTCTCTTCAGGCAAAACTAATCTTTCATCACTTTCTCTTCCAATTGGAGGAGGAGCTATTTCAATAAAATTGTCAAGAAGTTCTTTAACACCAAAATTGTTAAGGGCACTGCCAAAAAATACCGGTGAAATATTGCCATCAAGATAATCAATTGCAACAAATTTAGGATACACACCTTCAATAAGTTCAACATCTTCTCTTAGTTTGTCAGCGTCTTCGTCAAGATATTCATCAACATCTGAGTCAGATATGTCGTTAATAGAAACACCTTCCTCAATAATCTGTTTGCCGGGCGAGAATAGATTAAGTGACTTTGAAAATATATTATAAACGCCTTTAAAGCCAGGCCCCATATTAATTGGCCAACTCAAAGGGGTAACTTTAATATGTAATTTTTGTTCAATCTCATCCAATAGATCAAACGCATCTTTTCCGGGCCTATCCATTTTATTGATGAAAACAATTATCGGAATATTTCTCATCCTACAAACTTTTACAAGTTTTTCAGTTTGAGGCTCTACACCTTTTGCTACATCAATTACAACAACAACGCTATCGGCTGCTGTTAATGTCCTGAAAGTATCTTCCTGGAAATCCTGGTGGCCTGGAGTATCTAAGATGTTTATTTTGATGCCCTTGTACTCAAAACCCATTACAGAAGTAGCTACAGAAATACCTCTTTGCCGTTCAATTTCCATCCAGTCGGATGTAGCAGTTTTTTTTATCTTATTTGATTTTACCGCACCAGCTACTTGAATTGCACCTCCAAAAAGTAGTAACTTTTCTGTTAAGGTAGTCTTCCCCGCATCAGGATGACTGATAATGGCAAAAGTTCGACGCCTGTTTATTTCTTTAATGTTACTCATTCAAGGTTAAAAATTGAGGTGCAAAAGTAGAAAAATTGTTGTTTGTTACAATTGTGGGAATTTTGCCATAATGGTTTTTGAATTATTCTTGTTGATAGGTCTAACTCCTCTCTACTTCGCGAATGTCAACAAGGTTATTCATCAGTGCATAAACTGTTAACCCCGAAAGAGATTTGATGCCAAGCTTTCTGGTGATTTTTTTCCTATGAGTCATTACTGTATGCACACTTAAAAAAAGTTTGTCGGCAATCTCCTGGTTAGTAAGTCCCAAAGTTAAATTTCGCAAAATCTCAATTTCTCGTTTACTAATTAATTGTTCATTGTCGGTTTTATCATCATCATCTTTGCCAACAATTTGTTGTAAGGCCTCAATTAACTTGTATTTATTGTCCTGAGTGTTTAACGTAAATTTAAACCGGCTATTTATGTTATCGTTTGTATTGGACGAAACAAGGCCTATAACCTTAATGTCTTTTTCTTCATTTAGCTTACGTAACAATGGGATTAATATTTCAGAGACAGACTCTGGGTCAATTATTATAAACTCAGGCTTATTACTAATTAATTTTTCATACAGATTTTTTTCAGAACCATTATACACATGATCAACTAACATGCTCCTTAATTCAAGAGTTAAGTTTTCAATTCCCGATGAAAGAAGGAAAGCATTTGAAACGACTATTACCTTTTTTGTTTTACTCATCCCAAATGCTAATTATCAGTAATAATTTTTTCAAGTATTTGTACCTTAGGTACTAGAACTAGATCCTCAATACGAGCATGATCACCTAAATCTTTCTCCAGCACAGTTAATTCTTTCAATAACTTGTAGAGGCTATGTTGATTTTTTGATGCAGGTAAATATTTAATTATAATGTTTTTCAAGTCCATGAGCTTTTCCTCAACATTATCATGCTCATCTTCAAATGAAGTAATTGAGTATTCTTTGATTCGAGAAATTAAAGTTGGTGAAACAGTTTTATCAGTCACAGCAGATTCAAGGTCCAGAACGTAGGGATATACACGATTTTCCTCTTTTTCGATATGTTTAATGAGTTCGTATTTATATTCTTCGAAGAACTTCTCTAATAATTTATGTGATTCTTTGTCAACCTCTGATTCAGATGCCATCTCACTGATTAAACCTTCTATTTCAGGGATTTTATTTAGCAAATAGTAATCATGTGTTTTTTTAAGATAATCGATCAGCAGCTTAACAGAAAAACTTTGTAAATAATTATTATCCAAATACTGTGGATCGTGAAATGCATTAAGAATTATTAAAAAGAAATCAGTATTAATTTGATTCTTTTCGCAAATATTTTCAATACTGGCATCACCAAACCCAAGCATAATACCAAAACGACTAATTACAGGTATCAGGTTGTAATCGTGATGGATTACGTCAGCAAGTTTCATGTCTTTTTCAAGTAGCATATTTCACAATATTTATGGCAAAAGTAGGTAAAATGTAATATGAAGCGGTTACTTGTCTTTAAGCGTAGGTAAACTGATTAAGTAAATTGTTACACCTACTAAAATCATGGCAAGTATTATTCTAATATATATATTCGGAATAAAATGAATGGATATGCCAATAGTGATCCAAAGAATAATTATCGCAATAATTTTTGATCTTACAGATACACCTTTCTTTTCATAGTAATTACTAATGTAGGAGCCAACAAGTTTGTTATTTTTAAACCAGTTACGCATCTTTTCCGAACCTTGGTTAAAGCATAAACCTGCAAGTAGCAGGAATGGTGTGGTTGGCAATAGTGGGACTATTATTCCGATTATCCCTACACCAACGAAAACGCTGCCAAGTATATTCCAAACAGGTTTAGGGATGTTCGAGAAAATGCTTCTTTTATTTTGAGATTCCAAATTGATAGTTGCTAAAATCGAATTGCAAAAATAGATTAAATGGCATGTTAAATTATAGATTAGTGGTTTTGTTAGCAGATATTTAACAACTTGTCTATTCGCAACTCAAGTAATTCAGGTTTATTTTCAAGAAATAAGCCCTTATACAGCTTTTCATTTTTTAGTGCAGTGGGCAAATCAAAATTGCTTTGACTTTGTGAAAATGCAATTCCTTCATCAAGTAATCTATTAGCTAAGTATTCCTGTTCAGTTTGTCCGGGTGTTGGAATAAAAATAGCTTTTTTGCCAAAAACTGCTAAATCCATAAGTGTTGAATAACCAGGTCTGCTAATCACAATTTTTGCGGATTGAATAAGTAATGAAAATTCGTCATCAGTAATGTGTGAAATTAATTTCACATTTTTGTTTTCATTACTTACTTGTTCTTCAGGTTTACCGAGAAGGATAACTGTTTTTAATTCGGTTTTTAATGCTTGTGAAAGTAGTAGTTTTTCTAAGATTGTTCTTTGAGGCTCCGGTCCGGACAGGATAATCAGAATGTCGATACTGTTACTTTTGTGAGTAACTTCTGGTTTTGAGAATCTACTAAGCAAGCCAATATTAAAAAGTTTAGAAGCAAATTTATTCGATTTAGAAAGATTTCCTGATAAGCGAAATTTACCTGGTATGTCTGGTACCCAAACTTCATTAAACTTGTTTAGATAATGATTAATTGTACAATTGATAATAGGTTTGCCGATTTTATGCCATCCGCTAGTTTGAATGTTTAGTTGGTGTGTTATAAATACTGTTGGAACTTTCGAAGTTGATAGTTCATAACGGTTATCCGATATTACAGCATCTATATTATGTTCATTAATAATTGTTTGAAGTCTCCTATTTGCTTGTCTTGCTTCTAAGATCATGCTTGGAAGAGACGTAAGCATGGCCAAAGCCATATTATTATTAGAGGGGTAATTTGGGCTGTACCCTGGAAGTTGAATAGTGGTATTTTGAGGGAAACGCTGTACTAAAAATTCCAAAGGACGGTTGTCTGCAGCAATAATAACATTTGCACCTTTTCTTTCAAGCATTTCAATAACAGGAACCATGCGAGTTGCATGACCAAGTCCCCAATCTAATGGACAAACTAGAATATTTTTTCTTGGTTCCATGTTTAATTTCAAATATTGAACAGCGTTGGAAAATATTACTATTTGTAATGCGAAAATACCAATTTTACTCTAAAATATTTTATCTCAGGGTAAGATAATATTGTTGATTTATGGAGCTATTAATAATGAAACCAATCGCATTTTTTTCTATTTTTGAGCTGTGCCTAATGACCTGCTTAAATATCAAATTTCGTTAACTTTAATTCCTGGAATAGGTGATATTGTTGGAAAAAAACTGATAGCATATTGCGGTGGAGTTGAAGCTGTTTTTAAAGAAAACAAAAATGCGCTAATGAAAATTCCTGGAATTGGCAGTTCCACAGTAAACAGTATTATTAGTCAGAAGGTACTCCACAAAGCGGAATCCGAGATTAGTTTCATTGAGAAGAATAACATAAAAGCACTTTTTTACACTGACCCTGATTACCCTGCAAGACTTTTGAATTGCGAAGATGGGCCTTTATTACTTTATTATAAAGGTAATGCTGATCTGAATGTTCCCCGTGTAATTGGTTTTGTTGGGACAAGGAAGGCTACAAATGAAGGCAAAGTAAACTGCGAACGCATGATTAAAGGGCTCAGTTCTAAAGGCGTTTTAGTGGTTAGTGGTTTGGCATATGGTATTGATAGTTATTCTCATAAAGCAGCATTGGATGATGGCTTACAAACTGTAGCTGTTCTAGGCCATGGATTAGACCGGATATATCCGTCACAAAACAAAAAATTAGCCGCAAAAATGATCGATAATGGTGGGTTGTTAACCGAATTTTTGACTAAAACTAATCCCGATCGTGAAAACTTTCCAAAGCGTAATAGAATAGTTGCAGGTATGTGTGATGCAATTTTAGTTGTAGAGTCTGGTATTAGGGGAGGTGCTATGATAACTGCCGGATTGGCAAACTCATATAATCGCGATGTTTTTGCTGTTCCTGGTCGTGTTAATGATGAATACTCTAAGGGTTGTAATATGCTTATAAAATCAACCAGAGCTGCATTAGCAGAAACGGAAAAAGATATTGCCTATATTATGGGTTGGGATGATATAAAAGTTGATGTTAAAGAGCAAAGAGATCTATTTCTTCAGCTTACACAAACACAAAAATTGGTTTATGACATAATTGAAGAGACTAAAGAAATTAGTATTGACAAGCTGGTAATTCAATCAGCTTTACCCGCCTCAAAAGTTGCCTCTACTTTGCTTACTCTTGAGTTTGAAGGTTTAATACAAAGTTTACCTGGCAAGCTTTACAAAACATATTAAAGTTGTTTAAGAAGCTCCATTTAGAGTTATTTGTTAGCTAAGTTACAAATTGGTTTGTTAGCATTATTAGGCTGTGATGGGCTTTGAAAACACTAATCCAGGATAAAAAAAGTGTTATTTTTGTACCGCTATTAATAGCAAAAATATGTTTGCTTTATATTTAAAAGAAATAAGGGCTTTCTTGAGTTCCATTACCGGATATGTTGTAATACTTGTTTTTTTAATTACAACAGGATTATTTTTATGGTTTTTCCCATCCGACTTCAATATATTGGATTATGGATATGCAAATCTTGACGGGCTCTTCATAGTTGCACCTATTGTTTTCTTGTTTCTGGTGCCTGCAGTTACAATGCGTTCATTTGCTGAAGAAAAGAAAAGTGGTACCATTGAATTGTTATTTAGCAGGCCGTTATCTGATATGCAGATAATTACAGCAAAATTTTTTGCTGCTGTTACATTAATTGTATTTTCTTTATTGCCAACCCTTGTTTACTTTTTTTCGGTTTATCAGCTTGGGTTTCCACCTGGTAACCTCGATGCTGGAAGCATTTGGGGTTCGTATATAGGTTTGTTGTTTCTTGGCGCAGTGTTTGCATCGGTAGGAGTTTTTTCATCATCAGTAACTGATAATCAAGTAATATCATTCATACTTGCAATTATATTATGCGCATTTTTATATCTAGGGTTTGAGTTTATCTATTCACTCGATTTATTAGGAAGTATTGATTTATTCATTAGATCTCTGGGGATTAGCGCACATTATAGCTCAATAAGCCGCGGTGTAGTTGATACACGTGATATCATATTTTTTGTGAGTGTAATCGTACTATTTTTATTTCTCACTAATTTTTCATTATCAAAGCGTAAGTGGTAATACACAAAAGAATATGAAAGCCAATAAAAATAGCACGTTTAATCATTATTTTGTGCAATTGCTAATTGTTGTTTCTATAATTATAGTTGTTAACATTATCAGTTCAAATATTTTTACACGAATTGATCTTACTAGCGAGAAAAGATATACACTTTCGGAATCAACTCAGGAACTACTTAAAAATGTTGATGACATTGTTTATTTCAGGGTGTTCTTGGATGGTGATTTTCCTGCTGGTTTCAAAAGGCTGAGACGTGAAACCAAAGAACTTCTTAACGAATTTAGGGCATACAATAAGAATATTGAGTATGAATTTATTAATCCTTCATCAAGTGAAAATGTTAAGGAGCGGAATGAAACATATCAGCTTCTTATGGAACAAGGACTTAATCCAACAAATTTGCAGGTAAAAACAAAAGGTGGATTAGATCAACAAGTAATTTTCCCGGGAGCTCTGGTTAGTTATCAGAATAATGAAATGCCTGTTGAATTACTTGATGCACAAATTAATGCACCTCCTGAGGCTGCTTTAAACAATTCGATTCAGAACCTCGAGTTCAAATTTGCCAGTGTGATTAGTAGACTAATAAAAAGTGTTAAACCAAATATAGCATTTATTGAAGGCCATGGGGAGCTGGATGATCAGGAAACCCATGACATCACTCTTGCTTTGCAAGATAACTACATGGTTGATAGACTAACAATAGATGATAAAATAAACTCATTGGTTGAAAGATCACTTATTGATTCAGCAACACAAGAATTTAATATTCGTCCAAAGTATGCAGCAATAATAATTGCAAAACCTGATTCTGTTTTTTCTCAAAAGGATAAGTTTATTATCGACCAATACATAATGTATGGTGGTAAAGTAATGTGGCTTCTCGATCCTGTTTTTGCAAGTATGGATAGTATTCAAAATAAAGAAAATACGGTTTCAGTTGAAAATGACGTTGACCTCCAAACTCAACTTTTCAATTATGGAGTGAGATTAAATAGAAATCTTGTATTAGATCTCAACGGACTCCCAATTCCTATCCGTACAGGTCAGGTTGGTGGTCAGGCACAAATTGATTTTTTTCCTTGGTATTATTTTCCGGTTATAATGCCAACATTGCAGCATCCAATAGTGAAGAATTTAAACGCTCTGAAAACTCAGTTTGTAAGTAGTCTTGACACTACATCTGCTAAAAATGTAAGAAAAACAATTCTTTTAAAAACATCAGATTATTCGAGAGCAGAAGCAGTGCCTTCGATGATAAGTCTTAGGTTACTTACGGAAGAACCAGACGTAATAAAGTATCCTGGTCCACCACAAGCCATTGCTGTACTTCTCGAAGGCGAATTCCAATCGGATTTTAGAAATAGACTTCCACAAGCGATTACATCAGATAAGGAAATTGGTTTTAAGGAGAAAAGTGTACTAACAAGTATGATTGTTGTTAGTGATGGTGATATTATTAAAAACCAGTTTCATATACCGCAAGGATATCCGTTGCCACTTGGTTTCGACCAGTTTACAGGAGAAACTTTTGGCAATAAAGATTTTATACTTAATGCATTGAATTTTCTTACTGACGGCCCCGGATTAATTTCATTACGGTCGAGGGAAATGAAATTAAGATTACTTGATAAAACTAAAATAAGTTCAAATCGCATTACTTGGCAGTTGGTTAATTTGTTGGTTCCGGTGATATTTGTACTTCTAATCGGTGTACTATTAGTTTGGCTTAGAAAAAGAAAGTACTCGAGATAATAAAAGTTATGAAAAATAAAAAATTAATAATTCTCGCCATTATACTTGCTCCTGCTGCTATATGGATATTAATGCAAAATGATAGTAGCACATTAAAGGAGAGCGAATCTGAATTTGCAATAAGTGATACTTCCGCGGTTACAAAAATTTTTATTGCTGATAAGCAGAATAATTCTGTTTTATTAGAAAGAACAGCTAATGGTTGGATCCTGGATGGTAAATATAGTACCAATCCTAGAGTAGTTGAAATTCTCCTGGAAACCATGAGACGATTAAAAGTTAAGTCACCTGTTCCAAAAGCTGCCCGTGATAATATTGTTAAACGAATGTCAAGTATTGGTAGAAAGGTTGAAGTTTATCAAAAAGCACATTGGATAAATCTTTTCGACAAGTACAAAATGTTTCCTTACGAGAAGTTATCAAAAGTTTACTATGTGGGAGATGTTACACCTAACAATCTTGGTACTTATATGCTTATGGAGGATGCCGCTGACCCATATGTAATACATATTCCTGGTTTTAGAGGATTCCTTACTCCTCGCTTTTCTCCAATACCCGATGATTGGAAAAGTCATCAGGTTTTTAATCATAATCTTGCGGATATTATAAGTATTTCGATGGAATTTCTAGAAATCCCGGATGAAAGTTTCAGAGTGGATATTTCGGATTCCGATGGTAGTTATAAGCTAATTAAACTTAGTGATAAAGAGAATATTAGCAGATTCGACACTCTTAGGTTGTTAAACTTTCTTACCTCATTCAGCGATCTTCGATATGAATCAAGATTAAATAACCTAATGTCTCCAATAACTATCGACTCTATCATGCAATCTGATCCAATGTTTGAAGTAACTCTTGTTGATGATAAAAAGGATACAACTTATATAATAACTTACATGAAAGGAACTTTGTCACAGGAGGTGAAAGACGAAATCTACAACAAACTGGTACCTGATGATCGCGATAGATTTTATGCCTTAATTAATAACGGGGAGGATTTTGTTTTAATGCAGTACTATACGTTTGACAAAATTCTGTATCCGCTCAGTTATTATAAGACTACAGATTGATTCTTTTCCGGCATTCATAAACTGAATTAGTATTATTTTTACGGAAAAAGTAACTATGCTGGAAGCCTTTACAAAAAAGCACACCTTTTATTTTAAGCAACCGGGAGGTACATCCAGGGGAGTATTAAAATCAAAAGACTCTTGGTTTATCTTCGTTTATAATATCGATGAGCCTCAGATTAAAGGAATTGGTGAATGTAGCATAATACAAGGTTTAAGTATTGATGAGCGTCCCGATTTTGAACAAAAACTAAATCAGGTTTGCAATGATATCAACAATTACAAGTACTGGTTAGACGAAGGACTGGTCGGGTTTCCTTCTATCAGATTTGGTGTTGAAATGGCAATTAAAGATTTATTTGCTGGTGGCACCAAATTATTGTTTCCTTCATTATTTACTGAGGGTAAAGGCGAGATTTCTATTAATGGACTTGTGTGGATGGGAGATTTTGAGGAAATGAGGAAAAGGATTATTCACAAGATTGAATCTGGTTATAGCTGTGTAAAAGTAAAGATAGGTGCGATAAATTTTGAAGATGAATTGAGGTTGCTAAAATTAATCAGGAATGATTTTACTGAAAAAGATATTGAACTTCGGCTAGATGCTAATGGTGCATTTTCATATGAGGAGGCTTTAGATAAGATAAGTAGGTTATCTGAATTTGCAATTCATTCAATTGAACAACCTATTAAGCAGCAACAATGGAAAAACATGGCTGACCTTTGTAACAAATCTTCAATTCCAATTGCTCTTGACGAAGAACTAATTGGAGTTTGTCACATCGAGGATATTAGACAAATGTTAGATGTAATTAAACCTCATTTTATAATCCTAAAACCGAGTTTTTTAGGTGGTTGGAAGCAAAGTCATATATTTATTGAAGAAGCAGAAAATAGAAATATTGGTTGGTGGGTTACCTCAGCGTTAGAGTCTAACATCGGCCTTAACGCGATTGCTCAATGGACATATACTTTACAAAATAACATACCACAAGGGTTAGGAACAGGACAAGTTTTCTCTAACAATATACATTCACCACTCACTATTCTTAATTCAAGTTTAAATTATAATCCGTTAATTGGTTGGGACTTAACAGAATTAATAAATGTTTGATAGTTATCCAATAGTACAAATACAAGGCATTTACTATAAAGTAGACGAACTCAAGTTATTGTGTAAAGAAAAGATTAGTAATTCACAGGTACAAAATTGGGAAAAAGAGATTTATTTATTTCTGCTAGAACTATTTTCATCTTCATTAACTATTAATGTTTCAACATCTGGATCATCTGGTTTTCCAAAAAAAATTGTTCTACAAAAAGAGCACTTGATAGCTAGCGCAAAGGCTACGATTAAGTTTTTCGATTTAAAAAAGGATGATACCATATGGCTGTGTTTACCTGTCGCATATATTGCCGGAAAAATGATGATTGTTCGATCAATTGTTGGAGGTCTTAATTTGCTTTATTGCAAGCCGAGCTCTATACCTCTTTATGACAAGAACACAAATGTGGATTTTGTTGCTATGGTACCAAATCAAATTTTTGAGATGCTGGAAACTGAGGTAGGCTTGAGACAATTATCAAAAATTAAGAAACTGCTTATTGGAGGATCAGAACTTTCCAATGAATTGGAAGAAAGTCTATTAGAAAGATCTTCTGTTAATGCTTGGCATTCTTATGGCATGACCGAAACAATTACTCATATTGCACTTTGTAAGCTATCAAGTGCGAACAAAAAAGGTGTCTTTAAACTATTGCCAGAAATTAGCGTTAGATTAAATAAGAACGAACAACTTATAATTAATGCTCCATCTGTCGGAGTATTTAATCTGGTAACTAATGATATTGCCAAGATAAATGAGGATGGATCATTTTTAATAATTGGAAGGTCAGATAATGTAATAATCAGTGGTGGCGTTAGTTTGTTTCCCGAAATTATTGAGCAAAAAATTGAAAAACACATTCCCAGCAACTTTTTTATTGGAGGTTTACCTGATGAAAAGTTAGGTGAGAAACTTACTTTGTTTGTTGAAAGCAGTCCTGTTCATAATCGATTTAATGATTTATTGAAAGAAAATTTAGTGCAAGAATTGAGAAAGTTTGAAATACCTAAAGAAATAATTTACTTGCCTGCTTTTTTAAGAACTGAAACAGGAAAGATAAAAAGAAGAGAAACTATAGCCAAATTTATAGACAGCAATAATTTGTCCGATCAAAGTAATTAAAAGTGGAATGATTATATATATTCAGAATCATAGAGTTACAGTTTACTAAATTTTTGTATTTTAGTGGACTATTTATTAAAATGAAATAACATTAAATAGGGATGAGCACTTTAAATGATTTTGATTTTTCTGGGAAAGTAATCCTGATTGTTGAGGATACGGAAACGAGTAATCGATTCTATAATGCTGCATTAAGTCGTACAAATGCAACATTACTTTGGGCTTTGGATGGCGAAGAAGCATTGGTTAGATTAAATGAGCATAAGGATATTGACGTTGTATTGCTCGACCTTAATCTTCCGGGCATTAGTGGTTTTGATGTGCTAAAGAAAATTCGAAAGACCGACAAAGATCTTTCAGTTATTGTTCAAACTGCATATGTCTTATCTGGTGAAGAGGCTGCTTGCTACGAGCTAGGCGCTAATGACTTCATTACAAAACCAATTATGTTAGATCAACTTTTGAATTCTCTTGAGAAATATCTTAAGTAGAATTTAAAACTGTGAAGATCGTTGTCTTGATTCACTTATTATCCTTGAAATCCGATCTTCTTAACCCTATTTTTTAAGCAAGCAGACGTAATAATCAAACAAACACTAAATTATTTTTTTATGAATTTTTTTGAAATCAGATTACCTTTATTGGTTTTCAATTTCACAATATAATATCCTGGGATAAATTTCTGTGCGTCAATATTTATATTAATACTATTGTGGTTGGATGATTTGTGTACAATTAGCCCCATTAAATTATAAATACTAATCTGCTCTATATCTTTAGTATTCGTAATTGTAAGTATTTCTAACACCGGATTTGGATAAAGAATATTAGTATTTTTTGAAGATTCAATATTATTTATATTCACCAAATCGGGTTTAGTTAGTTTCTTACTTGTATAGAGTCTGTATTCACCAGCTTGAAGTTTAATTGTTTCATTAACATTTGTTACAACAATTGAATCACCTGTCCAGTAATTATACCATGTGCCTGTAAAGTAGAATTCAGGATTGATCTCACCTTCTTCGGTATCAAAATTCCCAATTACTACCACTGACATCTCAGTTGAATTAAGTCTAATCTTTTTTAAAGCAGAATAAAGATCAAGGGAATAATCATTTGTACTAAAAACATCTTCATTTTTTTTAAGATCTATAAGAGCGGAATAAACATACATAAGATTCCTTCGTCTCCAATCTTGAAGATAATTCCATTTAGGAGGTTTTTCTCCTAATCGGCCATTAAAGTCAATAGATACATCGTAGCCCCTCTCACCAAATTGCCAGATCATTTTTGGTCCTGGAATCGTAAAGAAGAAATTCGCAGCTAGTTCTTGGCGCTTTAATGCAGTTGGAAGATCTTTAATGTTATAATTACCATTCGAAGCTCCATGTTCTAAGTTTTTGAACATAAGCCGCTCTTCATCATGACTTTCCATGTAACCTACAACATGAGGGTGATTCCATCCTCGCTTTTTGTAAGAAATCCATGAAAAGTCGGAGTTCCCGCCATTGTTATAACCCATGGTTGCCTCATTGTAATTATAGTTTGAATTTCCCCAGAGTAGTATTCCGTAGTTTGCAAGCACTTTTTCTTCACTGTTTTCAGCAAGATGTTCAAATATTATGGTAGCATCTGATTTTTGTTCCCATATTTTATCTGCCATTCTTTTAAGAAGAGCAATCCTGTCAGCGTCATAATTACTACCCCAAGGGTCATCATTTCCTTTTATATTATTACCAAAGCCTTTGGTGAAGTCAAATCTGAAACCGTCAATATGGTATTCATTGATCCAATAACTGTTTACGCTGTCGATAAATTGTTGTGTATATAAACTTTCATGATTGAAATCATTACCCCAATGAGCGTCAGGGTTTAGAAAATTGCTCTCTACATTAAACCATGGGTTATTAGCTGCTGGCCTGTTATTTGGTCCATCCCAATACATCATTACTAATGCATTTGTTCCGTATGAGTGATTAAGAACTATATCCATAAAAACAGCAATGCCTCTTGCATGACACTCATCCACCATTGCTTTAAATGTATTTTTTGGCCCATAATATTTATCGGGAGCAAAGTAGTAATTAGGATTGTAACCCCAACTTGAATTACCTTCAAATTCATTGTTTGGCATAAGTTCAATTGCATTTACACCCAACTTCTCTAAATAATCAAGAGTATCAGTAAGAGTAGCAAAATCGTGTGCTGCCAGAAAATCCCTCACAAGCATTTCATATATAACAAGGTCAGTGGCAGGAGGATTTTCAAAATCATTGATCTGCCATTGATAAGGATCTTGATTAGTTTGCAGAACACTTGCAATACCAAATGCTTTTCCAGCTGGATATTCAATTAAATCAGGATAAGTAGTATTACTTATCCACTGATCGTTCCAAGGATCGCTTACTTTATCAGCGTAAGGATCGCCAACCCGAATTGATCCGTCAATAAAATATTGAAAAACATATTCTTTTCCAGGTTCCAATCCTGATATCTCAAGCCAGAATCTTTGCCCGTCAGGGGTTACCTTCATTTCATATTCAGTGCCAATTTCCCAGTTGTTAAAATCTCCTAGCACAAAAATATATTCCTTCTCGGGTGCTACTAAAGAAAAAACGACTGACTCTTCAGAAGTATAATTAATTCCATCTATTATTCCCGGGGGTAATTCCTGAACAATTGTTTCCTGTCGAACATAGTAATAAAGTGAATCACTAGCTGTTTCGTTATCATTTATTGCCGTTGCAACAATCCAGTGTTTTCCTATAGTGGATGCAGTTATGTTTGTCGAGAATGTATTACCAACATCAGTATAAATAAGTTCTCCATCAACAAAAATAAAAGTTGAATCGGCACCGTTACTGCTTCCTTCAACTAATATATTATCATTTAACTCAACAATAGTTGGTCTTTGCGCAGGTAGAGTAATCATAATATTTAACCCGGAAGTATATACATCATAAAAAATATCACCACCATCTTCTGTTTTACCTTCAAGCGATCCATCTGCGCTTCGAAATACAAATGCCATCTGAAGAATTGTTTCGTTGGCCGGAACACCGTAATACTCTTTAATAGAAGGTCCTATTGTTAATTCCCACAGGTCGTCTCCAATCATTGTCATCTTGCATTCGGGGATATTTTCATTCCATCCTGCTTTAACGTATTTCCAGTCAGAACCCGACGAACTATTACTGGTAATTACACCTGTATGGGCATAAACATCTCCGGTAAAGCCCGCTAATCCACCACTACCGAGTGAAGAATTGAAAGTAATAATTACTTGATCATTCTCAGTTGGAAAAGCTGGATCAGCCGAAATCAATTGGGCTAAAGTTGTAGAAGTTATAAATAATGAAAGCAAAAAACTTCCAAGTAGTTTTTTCATCGTGATTTTATTTATATGATACAAAAGTACCTGAAAAAGTTGCAGTAGTAACTTAATAATAGTTAAAATACCATAAAATCAGGGATATATGATATTAAGGGATTGTATAAGTGTTAGTGCAATCGTATGCAGATGTTTATTATTTTTTAATAAAGTTCCTAGGTTTTGAGCTAGCCTAAAGAATAAGAAATTAATAGATGGGATATTTCGCTCCATATATGATATAAGGTTATCCCAATTAGACAATCGTATGCATTCATCTGTAAAATAATATAGGTGTGTTCATGAGATCCTGTTTTTTCGCAATCGATTGCATTTTTTACATTAAAATACCTTATGATTATGTAAATTGTTTTTATCGCAAACCTGTATGGAAAGGTAATTTACACAGAGACAGTATAATAAGTGCAGATTAATCGAAAGTGATTATTTATTTAAGTTTCATTTCAATTAAAAACATCAAAGTTGAAAATATAGTTCAATAATTAAATTGATTTTTTTTTGTTTAGACATAGTTTTTGTCATTAATAAATTAAGTATTTATTAAATATTAATTACCTTTGGATTGATTTTCAATGCTGTATGTAATCTTATAATCATAATTCACAATAAAAATTTAAATATCATGGTAAAACAATTAACTACTAAATTACTGTTGTTTGCAGTGGTTTTATTGAGTAGTTTAACTATGTTTGCTCAAAGTGGTGCTGTTAGCGGCGTTGTAACCGACGCCGGAGATGGAACTTCACTTCCGGGAGCAACAATAGTTATAAAAGGAACTACTCAAGGAGCTGTTACAAACATCGATGGTAACTATACCATTAATGTTGAGCCTAATCAGGTATTAATATTCTCGTATGTTGGTTACGCAACACAAGAATTGGTTGTTCAACCTAATACTACTGTAAATGTTGCTCTTCAATCATCTGCTCTTTCATTAGAAGGAGTTGTTGTAATTGGGTATGGTGTGACAAAAAAGGAGGATGCAACAGGCTCTGTGACTGCTATTAGTGAAGGTAGCTTTAACAAGGGTTCAATAGTAACACCTGCAAGCCTTATTGCAGGAAAAGTTGCTGGTGTTCAAATTAGCTCAAATGGGGGGGCTCCGGGTACCTCTTCTCGTATCCTTATCAGGGGTGGATCCTCCCTAAATGCAAGTAATGACCCACTAATAGTTGTTGATGGGATTCCGTTGAGTAATGATGTTACAGGCGGTTCACGTAGCCCGTTAAATACTATTAATCCTAACGACATTGAAACGTTTACAGTACTAAAAGATGCTTCGGCAACTGCGATTTATGGATCTCGTGCTTCGAATGGAGTGATTATGATTACTACTAAAAAAGGAAAAATTGGCAGGCCTTTACAAATTAATTATCTAGGTAAATTTTCATATTTTGAAGTACCAAAAACACTTGGAGTTCTTTCATCTAATGAGTTTCAAAAAGTTATCAAAGAACGTTTTCCTGAACGTGAAGAAATGCTTGGTACCTGGACTAATTCAGCTGGATATCCTGTACCATATAATGATACAAGTCGACGTACTTCTGCTATGCACAAAACAAATTGGCAGGATGAAATTTACCATAATACTACTAGCATGGATCATGCTTTAAGTGCTACCGGTGCATGGAAAACCTTACCATATCGTTTATCTCTTGGATATACCGATGAAAATGGTATTCTGAAAACATCAAAATTTCAGCGCACTACGCTTTCGGCTGCTCTTAACCCAACATTATTTGACGATCATTTAAAAGTTAATTTCAATATAAATGGGTCATTTATTAAAAATACTTTTGCTAATAGAAGTGCTATTGGTGCTTCTATTCAAATGGATCCAACAAAGCCTGTTAATAGTTCGGATGGTTCATACGGTGGGTATTGGGCATGGCTCCAAACAGGTGGTGATCCAGTAACTATGGCCACCACAAACCCTATGTCATTTTTAAAACTTAATAATGATAAATCGGATGTTAACAGCGTTTATGGGAATTTACTACTTGATTATAAACTACACTTTCTTCCTGATCTTCATGCCAATTTAAACTTAAGTTATGATCAAACAAAGGGTAGTGGATATGTAAAAGTTCCCCCTTACGCTTCATGGTCGTATAATTCTATTAATGGAGGTGGACGTGATAATACGTATGAAAATGTAAACAAAAATCAACTAGCAGATTTTTATCTGAATTATATTAAAGATGTAGCTTCAATAAAAAGTAACTTCAATGTTATGGCAGGTACTTCAATACAACATTTTTATAATAGTTCAACCAATCGTAATAGTAATGTACCAATAATAAGTGATTCATCTACACAAGAATATATCAGGGACACTGTAATTAATAAAGGTGAATATTATTTATTGTCGTATTTCGGACGATTAAATTATACATTTAATACAAGATTCCTATTAACTGCTACCGTAAGGGCTGATGGAACGTCAAGATTTAGCCCTGATAACCGGTGGGGTGTTTTTCCTGCAATTGCTCTGGGTTGGAAGATTAATGAGGAAGCATTTCTGCGCGATTCTAAAGTGCTATCATTATTGAAACTTCGTGTGGGTTGGGGCATAACCGGACAACAGGATATTGGAGGATATTACGATTATATGGGTAGATATACATACGGTGATCAGTTTACAATGTATCCATTTGGAGATATATATCATATAACACTACGTCCTGAAGGATATAACGAAAACCTGAAATGGGAAGAAACAACAACTTGGAATCTGGGTATTGATTATGCTTTTCTCAGAGATCGTATTTATGGTTCGGTTGATTTTTACCAAAGACAAACAAAAGATTTGCTTAGCTGGGTTCCAGTACCAGCCCTTTCTAACTTAACTGATTTTATAAATCGTAATGTTGGCGAGATGGAAAATACAGGTATTGAGTTTACAGTAAATGGCAAAATAATTTCTAACGAAAAAATGTTCTGGGAGCTTGGCTTTAATGCCACTTATAATAAAAATGAGATTACCGAATTGTACGATGGTGCAAGTATTCCAACAGGAGGAATCTCCGGGGGTGTGGGTAATATGATTCAGGAGCAGGCTGTAGGTCAGCCACGTAATTCATTCTATGTTTTTGAGCAGGTTTATAATAATGAGGGTATGCCAATTGAAGGATTATATGTTGATAGAAACGGTGATGGGGATATTACTGAAGATGACAAATACCATTATCATGACCCAAATGCAGACTTTTATTTCGGAATATCTTCTAATTTCAGTTATCAGGAATGGTCGTTCTCGTTTGCCGGACGTGCAAACTTTGGTAACTATATGTATAACAACGTACAATCAGCAAATGGTTGGTATAATAGAATGTACCGCCCCGAAGGACCATATTTAAGTAATGTACCGTCAAGTATTTCAAACACAAATTTTTTAACACAACAGGAAAACTCAGATTATTATGTTCAAGATGCTTCATTTTTTAGAATGGACAACATTACCTTAAGTTATACATTCAATAATTTGTTACAGAACCGCTTAAACCTTCAGCTTTCAGCCACGGTGAACAATGCGTTTGTAATTACGAACTATGATGGGATTGATCCTGAGGTTAACGGTGGAATTGATAACAATGTCTACCCCCGTACACGAATTTGGATGATTGGTGTTAATCTAATATTCTAATATTAAAAACAAAATATCATGAAACGAACTATATATATAATAGCATTGGTTACTGGAATTGCGTTAATCTTTAATTCCTGTAACAAGATACTGGACACAAAACCTATTGATCCCGATGAAGTAACTTCAGCAACAGTTTTTGACAACCCAGAGTCTTACACTCAATTTATGGCTAAATGTTATGCAGGTCTTGCAGTTACAGGCCAAGAAGGTCCTGCAGGAAATGGTGATGTTAGTGTAATTGATGAAGGTTTTAGTCAATATTTACGGCAGTACTGGTATCATCAGGAGCTAACAACAGACGAAGCAATTATTACTTGGGATGATGCAACAATTAAAGACTTTCATTTTCAGGAATGGGATGCAAGTGATAGATTTATAGCAGGTATGTATTATCGTGTTTTTTATCAGATTGCACTGACAAATGAATTTCTTCGTCAAACTTCAGATGGAAAACTTGACGATCGTGGAGTGAGCCAGGAATGGAGAGATAAAATAGTATATTACAGGCTTGAAGCACGTTGGTTACGTGCACTTAGTTACTGGCATGCACTCGATTTGTTTGGTAGTGTTCCTTTTGCAACGGAGGAAGACCCAATTGGCGATTTTTTGCCATCACAAATCTCAAAAGCCGATTTGTTCATTTATATCGAAAATGAGTTAAAAGAAATTGAAGGACTAATGATGGCACCACGTGCAAATGAATATGGGCGTGCTGATCAGGCAGCAGCATGGACATTATTAGCAAAACTATATATGAATGCCGAGGTTTACATCGGTGAAAGCAAATACAGTGATTGTATTACATATTGCGATAAAGTAATAAACAGTAGTTATTCACTGGCACCTTCATTTCAACAATTGTTTTGGGCCAATAATGATCAGGTAGTTGAAACAATGCAGGAAATTATTTTCCCAATTCGTTATAGTGGTGAACATACTCAAACATGGGGTGGAACCACATTTGTTATTCATGCCGGTGTTGGTGGAGATATGGTACCTGGCGATTATGGCATTAATGGTGGTTGGGGTGGAACCCGTGTAACACCTGAGTTGGTTGAGAAATATACAGGCGATGATAACCGCGCTATGTTCTTTACTGATGGTCAAACACTAGAGATTGACATTGTTAGTGATTTTCAGAATGGTTATGCTCTTACAAAATTCAGAAATGTGTCATATACATCCACTGGTGATACTATTCAAGGTTTTAGTCTTGAATTTCCTGATACAGACTTTCCTTTGTTCCGTCTAGGAGATATTTACCTTATGTACGCTGAAGCAGTTGTTCGTGGAGCAGGAGGTACCATGGCAACCGCTGTTGGTTATGTAAATGACCTTAGAGCTAGAGCAGAAGCTACAGCTATCAGCGAATCAGACCTTACACTTGATTTTGTCCTTGACGAGCGTGCACGTGAACTATGCTGGGAAGGTCACCGTCGAACAGACCTTATCCGTCATAACAAATTTACGGGTAGTGAATACATCTGGTCATGGAAAGGACATACAAAGGATGGTCGCGCTACAGATGCTAAATATAATTTATTTCCATTGCCGACATCTGATGTAAATGCCAATCCAAACCTCACTCAGAATCCTAATTACTAACAGTTGTAAATTATGTACTTATGAAAAAGATAAATTTAATAACTACACTAATAATTGGCCTTGTAATCATTCTTGGTTCATGCAAGAAAGAAGAGACTAATCCGAAGTTGAACGTAAACCTCTCTGTAGCTGCAGCCATAACAAACCCTGTAAATGGTACTGTAGATACTCTACTCTTAGCTGATTCTGCAAAATTATTCACTGTAAGTTGGAGTGCTGCAACATATTCTGTGTCAGACGGTGCAACCTTACCTGTACCTACATATTCGTTGCAGATGGCTTTTGCAGATAGCAACTTTGCTAATATGAAGGAACTTTATAATACTCAGGGTCTGTCATTTGAAACTATAGTTTATGAGCTTAATAACTCATTAATACTATTTGGAATACCTGGTGACTCAACAGCAAGTATTGAGTTAAGGATTGTTAGTGGTATTAGTGGTGCATCATATACAAATGATACTTCTGATGCTATTAAACTAACAGTCACAACCTTTAAATCAGCCGAGCCTCCACCACCAGATGATGCTCGTTTGTGGGTGCCAGGCGATTATCAGGGATGGAGCCCTCCTGATGCACCAAATGTTTGGTCACCATTAAATGATGGGATCTATACAGGTTATGTTTTCTACCCTGAAGGGGGTACTTATGAATTTAAGTTTACTTCTGCTCCCGACTGGGAGCATACTAACTTTGGATTTGGTGGCGAAGGTATGTTAGATACTGATCCTGGAGCTGGCAACTTAAGTGTTCCTGATTTTGGCGGTTATGTACTGACTTGTGATACAAATGCTTTAACATGGTCATTTAAGGTTCAGAATTGGGGTGTTATTGGTTCTGGGATACTTGATGGGGATTGGAGCGAAGATGTGGACCTAGAATATGATGTGGCTAATAACTTACTTACAATTACTATAGATGTAATTGAGCCGCCTGATGCTAGTGAACTTCGCTTTAAGTTCCGTGCTAATGATAGCTGGGATGTAAATCTTGGTCAAGGTGCTGAAGGCACCAATGAGCTTTCGCCTGGTGGTCCAGATATTCCAATGCCGGATGGCCCGGGAAATTACACTTTCATTTTGGATATGAGTCAACCTATGCCAACATATGAGTTTTATAAAAACTAGTCTTAACTAGTGTCATATAGAAACCGTCTCTTTAAGGGGCGGTTTTTTTTATGCTCATTTAATCAAGGCCTAGGTTGCAAAGATGTTTATTTGTTTAATTGTTTGAGAATCATGCCTGAGAATGGTTCAAGTATTATTGAACTTTTGAAAGAGGAATTGCTAAATAAATTTAAGTAACTGTATCCTTTTTGTAACTCAAAACTCTCAGGTTCCGATTCCAAATTGAACAGCACAATTATTTCATCATTATTATCAAACCTACTGTACATTAATTTATTATTCTCAGCTACAATAAATTTAATGTCACCTGTTGCTAACACGGGATTATCTCTACGTATACGAATGATTTTTTTGTAAAAATCAAAGTGTTCTTCATTAAAAGTAACTTTGGTATATTCTTTTTCTCCAGGCTGAAAATTATTTTGATATTCATCGTCAAAATCCATGTTATTCCACCAGAGTGGTTTACGACAATCAGGATCATCTGCACCCCACATTCCCATTTCATCACCGTTCCAAATTTGAGGAGCACCTGGTATAGTAAATTGATGCATGAGGTAAAGTTTTACTCGGGTGTAGGTTTCTTCATCAGGCAATCCGGTGTTGTAAGTAGAATCTTCATGGGGTTTTGCCCAAACTTTGTAAAGGCTTTTGTTATCAAATGAAGTGAGTAGGCGAGGTGAGTCATGAGTGGCAGCAGTATTCATCATAGAATATTGCATTGGTTTATCCAATTTTGTCCATAAAAATTCCAGGCTATCTTTTAATTGGGCAGCATCGAGTTTAAGATCAGTATTTGCAAAAAAGTACCTCGCAGGTTTGTAAAGATGATAGAACATAACAGCATCAAATATATCCCCTTGCATATACGGTGTTGGATCCATTAATCTATCTGGCCATGCTTCCCACCATATTTCTCCAATTATATACGCATCAGGATTTACAGACTTAACAAATTTTCTGTAGTCGCGCCAAAACTCCAATCCAATATGGTCGGCTACATCAAGTCGGTATCCGTCAATCCCTTTTGAGATATCTCCATTTGGTGAAAGCCATCGCTTGGTAACATCATAAATGTGTTTTTTTGCTCCTGGGTTTATGTCACCTTCATACGGATGTCCTGGCGTTCTTTTAGTTGTGACATTTACTTTTTTTATTTCCGGAAGGCTTTTTATGTTAAACCATGCGTGATATTTAAACTCGTTTTCAGGAGTGGTGGGATCATCAAATGAGGTAATGTCATACCAATCTTTGTAAGATGAATTTTCCTGATTCTCAATAACGTCTTTCATTGCCCAAAACTCAATACCTGTATGATTCCAAGAGTAATCGACAATAACTCGTATACCCCTTTGATGTAAACTATCAACCAGGTTAAGAAAAAGTTTATCAGCTGCAGTCCATTTCCATGTTGTGGGATCACCGGGATCTTCTGATTCAATTATTTTGTTGTCTCCTTCAGGATCAGGACCAAAGTTGACATCAATATGTCTCCAGTTTCGTGCATCAAATTTGTGTAAGGATGGTGCATCATTAACAGGATTGAAATATATTGCGGTTATACCTAGGTCTTCAAGATAGTCTACCTTGTCAATAACTCCCTGTAAATCACCACCATATCTACGATGCTGGAGTTTTGAGTAGAAGTCACCATCCATATTTTTTGCCCACTTGTCGGTTTCGTACCAGTTGTTTGTCCATGGTGTAACTTCCCAGTTGCCTGGAACTGGCCGGAAGTCGGTTGAGGAACTGATATTATGAGGTAATGGATCATTGGTGGGATCACTATTGTTAAAACGTTCTACAAATATCTGGTACCAAATTTGATTTTTTGCCCATGTTGGAGGTTTATAATAACTACTATCTTGTTGTGCAGTTATATGTAAAAATTGAAATATCAGAAAAAGGATTAATAGGTTATTTTTTGCCATGATTATTATTTCTGTTTTCTACAAAATTAGACAAAAAAAAGCCGACAGATTTACCTGTCGGCTTTCTATATTGTTCAATACAATTTAGTTCTTAATGAACTTACTTGCTTGCATTCCCTTATCGTTATGAACATTTACAATGTAAACACCTGTATTGAGTTCAGCAACATCTATTGATACACTTTGTGCCATTTCAATCTGAACTGTCCTTATTAACTTTCCAGTAACATCGAAAATATCAACTTGATTTACATCTGTAGTGTTGTCAATATTTAATAATGTGATAACAGGATTTGGATACATATTGTACGTGAAAAGATTTGGTTCGCCAAAGATTCCAGAAATATCTCCCCAAATATTGTCTATAACTGCAGCTACTGTATCAACTGTTACGCCACGGTCACTTGCAACGGGCTCGCCATGATCCCAGCTTGCTTCACCATTTATAATTCTAAAATACTTATAATCATAATGTCCATGGTAAAGTGAAAGGTCGATAGTGTAAAACATTGAACCTTCTTCTGTTGGACTCATCATGTAAGCACTAATTGTTCCCGGTTGTGTCCAAGCATGACCTAAAGTTAAGGTGCCTGTAATATAAACATCATCAGTTGCCGGATCAAAAGGGTCAGCATTAGTCATGTCAACATTAAAAGTAATAATATGAGGCCTGTTAGCCCATATGTTTTCAAAAGTAACATCTTCAGAAAGCTGAACAATACGATTGTCTGTACCAGTCCATTCACCATGATCCCAGCTTGCTTCACCGTTAATAACCCTGAAGTATTTGTATTGAACTTCACCTGAGTCAATTGTAGCTGTATTTGTATAGATCATTGAGCCAACCCCTGTTGGTTCCATTACACAACCAGCACATGTACCTGGTTGTGGCCATCCAGCAAAGCTACTTGACATAAATATTTCGTCAGTTGCAGGGTCAAAAGGGTCAGCATCAGTCATGTCAACCTGAAAGGTTATGCTGTACTGTGTTTGCGCCATAACAAAAGTTCCCATTAAAAAGAACATCGCTATAGCTAAAAATTTAAGAGTAGTTTTTTTCATAATACTTATTGTTTAGTGAATAATAATTAGTTTCTTTCTATATAAATTTGGTTCAACACTACAAAACTAAGCTATAATTATACAAATATCAAGTATTAACAAAGATTTTTAATTTTTATGTAACACAGGCATTTTGACTAGGAGTAAGTATTAACTATAACAAACGTTTGCGTATGATACAACGGGTAAACTAACTCGATCCACGTATTATTAGTTTAGTTTTAATTACATGTCTAACCGGTTCATACTTTGAAATATTACTCTTAATTCTATCCAAGAGAATATTCATAGCTTTTTTACCAAGGTGATAACCAAACTGATCTACAGATGTAAGTTCGGGTTCACAAATAGAAGCTTTATTACTATTTTCGAATCCAACAATCTTTAATTCTTCTGGTATTTTTATGCCTAATCTTTTTGCTGCTTTCATTACACCAACAGCCGTTAAGTCATTTACTGCAAATACCCCGTCAGGTCTATCAACTTTTTTAAGGATACTTTGTGATATTTTCACCGCTGAATCAAAAGTGTCACAAGAATACACCAGGTCTTTATTAAATTCCATGTTATGATGTTTAATTGCATCAATATATCCTTGCAACCTGTCTTTACCTAATAATAAATGTTGTGGTGCAGAATAAAACGCTACTCTGCGACAGCCTCTGTTTAATAAATGAGTTACTGCGTCATAAGCTCCGGAATAATCATCTACAACAACAATATCGGCTTGAAGTTCATCAACAGCACGATCGTAAAAAACCAAAGGTATCTCATTATCAATTAATTGTTGGAAATGTGAAAAATCTTTAGTTTCCTTGGAGAAAGATACAAGCATACCATCAACTCTGTTTCCTAATAGTGTTTGAGTATTCAACACTTCACGAAGATATGATTCGTTTGATTGAACAATAAGCACATTGTAATTGTTTTGGTAGGCAACCTCTTCAATGCCATTTATAATGCTGGAAAAAAAGTGATGCTCGATCTCAGGTACTAGTAATCCAATTGTGTTTGTGCGGCTGTTTTTAAGGTGTAGAGCAATTAAGTTAGGTTTATAACCCAATAAATTAGCCAATTCTTTAACCGCATTTCTCGTTTTTATGCTTATGTCAGGATGATCCTTCAATGAGCGAGAAACAGTTGACGGAGATACGCCTAGCTTTTCAGCTATATCCTTTATAGTTACCTGTCGCTTCATAATAATACTAGAACATCAAGATTAAAAGTTAGTGCAAAGTTGGTAAATTTTATGATAGTATATAAAAGTGTGTTCAGATAGTTAATTTAATTAAAATATCTACCTGATTGTTACCTCGCCACGTAATGACAGCTGTAATAGTCTTACAATGTCATTTCTGTCATGCTCTTCACCAATTAGATACATTAGCTTTGTGAGTGCTGCCTCGGTTGTTATGTCTCTTCCACTTATAACCCCTATGTCATTAAGTTTCACGCTTGTTTCATATTTGCCATGTTTAACAGCACCAGTCATGCATTGGGTTACATTTAGAACAATAATCCCGTTACTTATTGAATCACACAAAGGATTTAAAAACCAGGATTCCGAAGGTGCATTTCCGGATCCGAAACTCTCAAGCACAATAGCTTTTAGATTGGGTATACTGAGAAATGAATGTACAAAATCAGCACTTATACCTGGGAATAGTTTTAATACAGCAACTCCAGTTCCCATATGTTTGTGCACTTTAAGCTTTTTAAAGTTTGGCTTAAGTATTATGTTCTTGTTATACTTAATATAAATCCCAACCTCCGCAAGTAATGGTAAATTGCCAGATACAAAAGCATCAAAATTTTCAGCATTATATTTTGTTGTTCTGTTAGCACGCATAAGGCGATTTTCAAAATAAATGCATACTTCAGGAACAATCGGAGTATCATCTTTTTTGTCAGCAGCAATTTCAATAGCAGTTATCAGGTTTTCACGACCATCTGTACGCAATACTCCGAGAGGTAGTTGTGACCCTGTGAAAATTACAGGTTTGTTCAGATTTTCCAACAGAAAACTTAAGGCAGAAGCAGTATACGCCATTGTATCTGAGCCATGTAGTACTACAAATCCATCATAGTCTTCGTAATTTTTATTTATGATTTGAGCCAGCTCAATCCAAACTTCTGGATTCATGTTAGATGAATCAAGGCTTGGATCAAAACTATGAAAACCCAGATTATAATTAAACTTTTTAAGTTCTGGAATCTGTTCATTAATGTTGTCAAAATCAAAAGGTATAAGGACATTTGTGCTCTTATCAGCGATCATGCCTATCGTACCCCCTGTATAAATTATTAGAATCGAAGTTTCTTCAATCATATTCATAAATTAAATAATTCAACTGAATTTTTAGTGGTAATTTCTGCTATTTGCTCGACACTCGTATTCTTAACCTCGGCTAATCTTTTAGCAATAAACGTAAGATATGCACTTTGATTACGCTTACCGCGATATGGCGTAGGTGTTAAAAAAGGGGCATCGGTCTCTAATACCAGAGATTCAATAGGTAAATCTTGAACTGTTTTGGCTAGTCCACCGTTTTTAAAAGTGATTATTCCTCCTATCCCTATCAAAAAACCTAAATCAATAATCTTCCTGGCTTCATCTTGGGTGCCAGTAAAACAATGAAATACACCTTTTAAGTTTTCGGTTGACTCCTCATTGGTAATCGCGTAAATTTCATCAAACGAATCACGAGTATGTATAACAGCCGGAAGATTGTGTTCTTTTGCCATTTTAAGTAGCGTTCTAAAAGCATCTTTTTGTTGATCAACGTAAGTACTATCCCAATATAAGTCAATGCCAATTTCACCAACAGCGACATAATCACCTTCTGTTAACTTGCGTTCAACAAAACTTATTTCTGCTTCATAATTTCTATTAACAGATGTTGGGTGCAATCCAATCATAGGTAAACAGTTATCTGGAAATTTTTTTACCAAATCCATCATCGCGTCGAAAGTTGACCTATCAATAGCTGGTAACAGCATTGTATTAACGCCCTGATTAACTGCACCTTGAATCACTTCATTGCGATCTGTATTAAAATTATCTAGATATAAATGAGCATGCGTATCAATTAATTTCATTTAGCAAAATTAACCTAAATTTGTCTCTCTTAAAATAAAGCACTATGACAAGAATTTGTGTTTTTTGTGGCTCAAGTATGGGTAATAGGGAAGAATATCGTAGGGCCGCAAAACTAGTTGGTGAATATTTTATTGATAATAATATCGAACTTGTATACGGTGGTGCTAATGTTGGGTTAATGAAAATTATTGCAGATGTTGTGCTAGCCGGCGGCTTAAAAGTAATTGGTATTATGCCACATATGCTTATTGAAAAAGAAGTAGAACATAAGGGTATAAGTCAGATGATCACCGTAGAAACTATGGCAGAGCGCAAAGAAAAGATGATGGAGGTATCCGATGGTTTTATTGCTATGCCAGGTGGATTTGGAACTCTTGACGAGTTAATAGAAATACTTACACACAATCAGTTGAGGATATCTGATAAGCCCATTGGCTTGTTAAATGTAGTAGGTCATTATGATAACCTGTTGAAATTTTTTGATGATGCTACCGATTCTGGCTTTGTTAGGAAAGAACATCGAGATAATATAATCGTTGCTTCCAATATCGAAGATTTGGTTGAAGCAATGAATGCATTTAAACCTGTCGTTATTAAGAAATGGATTGAAGATATTAAAGTAGAAAGTATTGAGGATTGAATTGGAGGTAGAAAGCAAGAAAACTAAAACTGTTTCCATGCATAATATCCCAGTAACTAACCATTCGAAATGAAAATTATTGGAATAACAGGAACTTTGGGAGCCGGCAAAGGCACTATAGTAGATTACCTTGTAAATAATATGGGATTTAAGCATTACTCTGTTAGAGATTTTTTAATTGAAGAGATTAATAAATCAGGACTTCCGGTTAATCGTGATACAATGACTGAAATGGCTAATAAACTAAGAGCCAATCATTCACCTGCATACATTATTGAACAACTGTATAAAAAAGCAAAGCAAGATGGTAGTAATGCCATAATCGAAAGTATACGAACTCCTGGGGAAGTAGATTTCCTTAAAAAACAAGGCAAATTTTATTTAATTGCTGTTGATGCTGACCCTAAAATCAGATACAACCGAATTACCTTGCGTGCTACTGAAACTGACAACATTAGTTTCAAAACATTTCTGGCAAACGAAAGAAGAGAATTTACCACATCGGACCCAAACAAACAAAACCTGAGCAGATGCATTGAAATGGCTGACATTGTGCTTCAAAATAATGGGAATCTACCTGAGCTACACAAACAATTGGAAAATGACTTGTCGAGGATAAAATAGACTATGTTGTAATACTCTTTGTGTTTACTTGAATATTCTATTGTGAAAATAACTATCTAAGTCCTTTTACCTTTGGTTTACCTGCAACGAAGTCTTTTAGGTAATATGGTTCAAAATATGCAGTATTTTCAAAATCCTTTGCCAAATACTTTTGTTCTGCAATCTTACATAAATAATTGGCAGAAGGGAAGAAGTCATTTATAAAAATAGCATTTGGATGATAATCCAATACGTCTTTACATTTTTCTGCACCATCACCAGCAAAAATTATTTTATATGCAGATAAATAATTGGTAAACGAATCTTTATCAATGATTTTTGCTGATGTTTTTTCAACCTGTATAAGTGTGTCCGAAAACAAAGCTGTGTAGACTTCCATTCGTCTAGCATCTATCATCGGACAGAAAAGTATTGAATCTGAACTATTATTATAATCCAGTGTGTTTTTCATGCCATGTGCCATTGCTGTTAATGTTTCTATTGAAACTAAAGGTATTTCAAGTCCGTAACAAAATCCTTTTGCAGTCGACACGCCTATACGAAGGCCTGTATAAGATCCCGGGCCTTTACTAATAGATACTGCATCAAGGTCAGAAAAATTAAATCCCGCCTCAGCAACTACTTTTTTGCAAAAGAGAGTAATAAGTTCAGAGTGAGAATTTTTTGAGTATGATTCCTGAATGGAAGCAACCTCACCATCAATTGAGAGGGCGACCGAACAAACACTTGTTGATGATTCAATATTTAGAATCTTTGCCAAACCTACTACTTAACATTTAAAACAAAGTACATAAACGCACATTTGTAACGTGGCTTAAATTAATGTTATACAACAGTACTATTCTAATCTTCATCCGATTTGAAAAGGTCTTTTTTATCAACTTTTTCAACTTTAGCATTATTTTTTAAAGTTTTTGAAACAGCCCTGTAAGGCCCAACAATTACTTCATCACCTTCGGATAAGCCATCAGTAATTTGAATAAAAGTATTGTTCTGAATTCCGGTATGAACCGGGGTAAGTATAGCTTCATCATCTTTAAACAAGAAAACGTATTCAACGACTATTTGATCATCTGATATACCTTTATCTTTCTCTAGCCGTTCTTCTTCACGCTTTTCACGGTCAGATTTAATTCTACCTGAAGTATCCGCTCTTGTTGTAACAGCCTGAATGGCCACTGTAAGAATATTGTTAGTGGTTTCCGTCTCAATTTCAACAGTGGCTGACATGCCTGGTCTGAAGGGTGAAGTTATTGCAGCATTCTGTTTTATTAAATCATTATAAGATTCCTTTAACATCTTTATCTTAACATCAAAATTTGTTACTTGATCAGAACTAACCCCAACTGTATTTGCTGATGTTGCAATTTCGGTTACAATACCTTTAAAATCTCTATTAAGATATGCATCAACTTCAATGATTGCTGTATCTAATAAAGTTACCCGTACAATGTCGTTTTCATTAACTTCAACATTTACCTCCAATACATCCAAATTTGCAATACGCATAATCTCTGTGCCAGAAGAAAACTGTGAAGCACCAGTAACTCTTTCACCAACCTCAACACTCAACTTAGAAACAGTACCATCGTTTGGAGCATAAATTGTTGTTCGGTTTAAGTTTTCTTTAGCTTCCTTTAACGAAGCGCGCGCACTGCTAACCTGAAACTGACTTGATTTATAACTTTCCTTCGCAGCTTCAACTTCTGCACTAGCAACATCATTATTTGATTTTGCAGCCTCAAAATCAGCATCTGAAATAACTTTTTTATCCCAAAGAGTCTTACTTCGATTATAATCAAGATTTGATTTAGAAAACTGGGCCTTGCTTTGTGCCAATCTGGCTTTTGAATTAGCCTCGTTAGCCTGTGTTGTTTTTAATGAAGCGTCGGTTTTCTCGTATGCTCGCATATAAATCTCAGGATCTATTTTTGCCAACTTTTCACCTTTTACAACAAAATCCCCCTCTTTCACAAAAAGTTCAACAACTTCGCCTGAAATGTATGGACTTATCTTAATATCTTTTGCTGGTTGAATTTTACCATTTGCAGAAACAGTTTCAACAATCTTCCTGAATTCAACCAACTCCGTAGCCACTTTTGTACTACTCGAGTTTTTGCTCTTATTAATTGCTAGTACAATAATAATTGCAAGTAGTACTATAATAGAAATTCCAATCCAGAGCTTTTTTTTACTGCTTTTATATGCCATTAAAATTTGTTTTACGATGAGTAAAATATTGTATAAAATTAGTGATTATTCCTTTCAAATAACAAACTAATTTACTTTAACATTCGCAATATCACTCAACGATAAACTTCTCCCGAGGTAAAAGTCGAGTATCTTGGTTTTGAAAATATAATCGAATTTTGATGAGGCTAAATTTGATTCGGCGTTGGCAAGCTGAATTTTGACTACATTATAATCGGTTGAGTTTACCATTCCTACATTAAACTTTTCTTCGGTATATTTAAAAGCTTCGGTAAACGCTTCTACACTTTTTTGACGTGATATGAAAGTTTGATAGGCTGCGATGGCATCAGCGTAAGCCTCTTCAATATTTTTCCTTAATCGTAATTTCTCCGACGCAAGACTTAGGTTAACTGATTCATAGTATATTTTAGACTTCTTAATATTTGTTGAAACTTGATAACCATTGAAAATAGGAATTGATAAGCCTAAGCTTAATACTCCGTTTCTGTTTTCCTTAAATTGATCACCAAAAGGTATCATATCGTTGTATCCGGGTTGACCTGGAATATAGCTTTTCATAAGTTGATCTGAAAAATTTGTACCGTATGAACCTGATGCATATAACCTGGGGCTCCGTTGTCCTTTGACTAATGACAGGCCTTTTTGTGCACTTTCAACCCTGTATTCGGCACTTTTTATTTCAGGCATAATTGTAACGGATTTATTATAAATCATACCAGCAGGAAGTAATGTAGGGTTACCCATTATTTCCAGAACAGGCTTGTCAATATCGAATTCAGTGTTAGATTCCATATCTAATAATTGCTTTAGGTCAAGATAAGCTATCATAACATTATTGCTTGCACTAACAAGGTTGGCATCATCCACAGCACCCTGAGCTTCTATATCATATAAACTTCCCCTAGCTACTGCCCCTGCATCAACTTGCTTTTTGGTACGTTCAATTTGCTCTTTTGAAATATCTACCTGGCGTTGTGCATTGTTTGCAAGTTCTATAGTAAACAGAATTTGAAGATAAGCAGCGGCAACGTTTAACGACATGTCATTGCGTATTTTATCAGAAGCATATTTTTCTGCAAGATAGTCGAACTGTTTTTGACGAACATTGTTTATCAACTGTAGCCCATTAAACAAAGTTACCTGTGAATTTAGGCTAAAATAACTTGACTGTGTATTATTAGATGCATATCTGTTCGCTGATTCATCAAATGAACGTCCCCATCCGAATGTATGTGATGTACTTGCATTTACTGAGGGTGCAAGATTATACTTACTTTGTAGAACATCTTTATCTGCAGCGTCAACAGACAATACACTCTGTTTAATGTCAATATTATTTTCAAATGCATAATTGATACATTCCTCTAATGTCCATAATTTTTGAGCAGTTACATTTATTCCAAAAGCAACTAACGTAATAGCTATCATTAGCAAAGCCGGCCTAATTTTCATCTCTTCTGTTTTTTTGATTCCACATATATTATCTAAAAATGTGCCACAAAGTTAATCAATTGAAACACAACAAGGTGATTATTAAATATTAAATTATTAGCAAGTAAAGTGTCCAGTTATTAACACGTATTTGTACGAAATCGGACATCTAATGTAAAGGAACGAGATTCTATACTTGCCTTAATGAAAAACTAAAGCAATTTCAATCATATTGTTATGTATAGCTCTTGATAATAGCAAGTGGAATACAAATGAAAAAAGCACTAATTTTACAAACGATTAAAAAATGGAATATGAAAAAACTAACATTATTTCTAATTTTATTTCTGATATACCAATTTGGAGTGGCACAATTTCCAAATCAGGGAATAGGAGATACGATACACGCAATACATTACAGCATTTATCTTGATGAGATTAACACCTCTGACCAGACAATATCTGGCTATACCGAAATCGAGATCACGCCATTGGTTTCCAACCTGAATTATATTCCATTGGAACTACTTGACTTGACAACCGATTCTGTATTTGTTAATCAAGGTGCTGCTACTTTTAATCATATTAATGATAGACTTACAATTTTTTTAGATACCCCAATAACTCCAAACGATACTGTAGTAGTACGGATTTACTATCATGGTCAACCTTTTCATGAAGCTTGGGGTGGCTTCCATTTTTCCGGCAATTATGCTTTTAATCTAGGCGTTGGTTTTGTGTCTATTCCACATAATCTTGGAAAAGCATGGTTCCCTTGCATTGACAATTTTACTGATCGAGCTGATTACGATTTGTTTGTTACTGCTAATACCGGCATCACTGTAACTGCTGGTGGATTTCTGGTAGATACTGTTAACAATGGCAATACAACTACTTGGCATTGGAGTCTTCCTCACCCTATACCAACGTATCTGGCTTCGGTGGCAATAGGCAACTATATTGAATATCAGGACGTGTATATTGGTATAGAAGACACAATACCAATTAGCATATTTACCAGACCATCTGAAGCAGGTAAAGTGGCCGGTTCTTTTGTTAATCTGCATGAAATAATGGACTGGTTTGAGACTCATTTTGGAGCATATCCTTTTGAGAAGATTGGTTATACCGGAACAGCTATCGGAGCTATGGAACATGCATCCAACATAGCATATCCTCATTTTGCTATAAATGGAGGAACATCGTACGAATCGCTTCTCACTCATGAACTTTCACATATGTGGTTTGGTGATAAGGTAACCTGTTCTACTGCTGAAGATATGTGGCTTAATGAAGGCTGGGCTACATTTTGTGCTATTTATTATTTAGAGGAGCTATATAGTTATGATGAATTTATCACAGAAATGCGTAATAATCATAAAGATGTACTACAAAATGCACATATTGTTGATGGCGGATACTGGCCTTTAAATGATATCCCTCAACAATATACATATGGCAAAACAGCTTATGATAAAGGTGGTACGGTGGTCAACGTATTACGCAATTATTTAGGTGATTCAATTTTCTCTGATGCGATTACTGCTTTCCTCAACACCGATAGTATTGCGTATCATTCGGTTTCTTCTTACACGTTACGTGATTTTTTAACCGATTATACTGGCATTAATATGATACCATTTTTTGATGCTTGGGTAATGACTCCCGGAACACCGCATTTCTCAATAGATTCAATACAAGTTACCGAAGGAGGTGCAAGTTTTATGATTGATATCTGGCTAAAGCAAAAACGTAAAGGGTTTGATTTCTTAGCTGATGATAATATAGTTGAGGTAACTTTAGTTGATGAGAACTTTAACTACTATACTGATACAATACATTTCTCTGGTAAGACAGGTCATTCTGTAAAATATTATGACCTAGAAACCATGCCAACAGAACCAGTAGCAGCTTTTATCGATTTGTTTGAAAAGGTTAATGATGCTACCACTGATAATTATAAATATTTTACACAGCCTACCAATTACGCTTTTCCGACAACATATTTTACACTCGACATTGATGAATTATCAGATTCAACTTTGGTAAGAGTTACGCATAATTGGGTCGCCCCGGATAGTTTAAAAGTGCCTGTGGATGGATTACGTTTATCACCTTACCGTTACTGGAAAGTAGATGGAGTTTTCCATGAAAGTTATCAGGCTAATGGTAAATTCTTTTACAGTATCTCAAGTAATCTTGATGATGGTTTAATCTTGTCAGATAACGACTCGGTAGTGATTCTGTATCGAGAAAACACTTCTTCTAATTGGCATGAAGTATCCCAAACACGCATTGGTCCATGGTCGGTTGGAAATATCATAGTGGATGATCTGCAACCTGGAGAGTACACTCTGGCAGTTTGGGATAAAACAATAGTTGGGGAGAATGAAAATCAAATTAATAAGAGTAATATTAAAATTTATCCAAATCCAACAGAAGGTGAACTAAATTTTAAATTTCCACATAAAGGAAAATACACTGTATTACTTTTTGATGAGAAAGGAAAACAAATAGATAGTGTTCAAATAAATTCAAAAAAAGGCTCATGGAATTGGAAGAATAATAACCTGAGTTCAGGTGTAATTATTGTGTACGTGAGCGAAAAAGGGAAAGTATTGACAACCCAGAAAATAGTACTGATTCAATAAAATGCATTTTATTACCAGCTGTTGTTATGAGATCCCTGGAATACTTATCCCCACTGATTACTGCATTTGAAAGTAGTGCAAATTCTGAAATTGCGCCTCAAATGGAAAAGTACATGCGAAACCTATTCCCTTTTTTTGGCATTAAATCACCTGAACGGCGCGAAATTTACAAAGTCTTTATTAGGAAAAATGGACTTATTCCGAAAGCAAATAAGAAAGAAATTGTACAATGGTGCTGGCAAGCTCCGCAACGTGAATACCAACTTTTTGCAATGGAACTTCTGGGCAGATCCTTAAAAAATGAATCTGAAAACATCCTTGACCTTTATGAGTATATGATAGTTACAAAATCATGGTGGGATACTGTTGATTATATTGCAATTAATTTAGTTGGAGGGTATTTCAAAAAATTTCCCGAAAGTATTGAGAAAGTTACCCATCTGTGGATGAAATCTGAGAACATGTGGTTGTTAAGAACATGCCTTCTTTTTCAGTTAAAATATAAGTCACAGCTTAATACTAAGCTTCTTCATGGTTTTATTTCAGAACTGATACAATCAAAGGAATTTTTTATTCAAAAAGCAATTGGATGGATATTGCGTGAATATTCAAAAACAAATCCAGATTTTGTAATTAACTATGTGAATAAATATGATTTGCCTCCATTAAGTAAGCGTGAAACTTTACTATGGATGAAAAACAAAGGAGTCATTCAGAGGTTGTAATTAAAAGTGGTTATATACTTCAATTATAATTTATGATATACTTCAGGCGAGTTTGAATTTATTTTCTTTAATATTTAACACTTTCATTTCTTCGCCACAATTAGGACATATTTTCTCGTTATCCACCACTCCGTTTTCACATGATGTACAAGTATAGGTCATAGTATAATGACGAGTAAGAATATTATTTTCGGCTTTCAACACCGTTATAAAACCCACTATTGGGGTTAAAAATAAGCTTATGTAAAATATTTCAATAAAGCTTATCCTTTTGCCAAGGGAAATAAGTGAAACAGATATTGATAAAAGTAAATATATACTAAAATAAACCATAGTGGCTTGGTTTTGCTTTTCGCTTTTGTGTTTTGCAATATTAATGCCGTAATTTATATATATCAGAAAATGTGAGATGTAGAAAATTTCAACCTCAATATTAGCTGCACTTCATCCGATATTGGACACGAAATCAGATAATCACAAACATGTTTAATTATCGATTCCATTCCTTGTACTCGATATTTAAACCATTTAAAGAGCTATTTTTTATTCGTTAGTAATTGTTTTGAAAGGAAAAATCGAAAAGCAAACAAAATTCAACAATAATAATTTTAGAATGTATAACATTTATTCGCATTTAGTATTTTTGCCCACTTATGAAATATTACCTTCTATTACGCACTTTCTTCATGTTATTTTTAGGAATACTGGTTGCATGTAATAATGTTCAAACTAAAACCTCTGAAATTTCAATTTCTCCGATTCCCGAAATAAAAAAAGAAATTTTTCATGATCCTGATAGTGCTGTTATCTCAAAAAAAGCAATTGAATTGGATAATAAATTTAAGCGATTGGTTAAAACTAATGGGTTTAATGGCACTGTACTTTATGCGGAAAAGGGTAGAGTTATATTACAAAAGGCTTATGGATATAGAAATGTTAGGTCTAAAAAAGAGGAACTAACTATTTCAGATGCATTTCAATTGGCTTCCATATCAAAGATGTTCAGTGCAATGGCCATCATGATTCTTAAAAATGATGGAAAGGTTGATTATGATGAAAACATAATTACCTATTTACCAGATTTCCCTTATGAAGATGTTACTTTAAGGTTGCTCATGACTCATCGTGCCGGACTTCCAAGGTATATGAGCATTGCTCATAGTAGTTGGAAAAACAAAAAAATTCCGTTGAACAATGATGATATGCTGGATCTTTTTGTAGAATATAAACCAGACAAGTATTTTTCGCCCAATACAGGTTTCCATTATTGTAATACAAATTATGCTTTACTTACAAATATTGTTGAATCAGTATCTGGGATGCATTTTGAGAATTTTGTGGAAGAAAGGATATTTATTCCTCTTGAGATGGAAAATTCGTTTGTTTACAATATGAGGCAAGATACAAGTGTTTCCCTATATGTCGAAGAAGGTGTTCCGGGATATTATCTCCGTGGATGGCGTTGGCGCGAAATGACAAACGAATATCTAAATGGTGTGATGGGAGATAAAAATATTTATACTTCAGTTGGAGATTTATATAAGTACGATCGTGCTCTTGATAATTTTACATTATTGCCTGAAGAAATTATTGCCGAATCGTTTAAACGAGGAAATCCTAGTTACTGGAAAAGAAAAAACAACTATGGCTTTGGATGGCGTGTTAAAGAGGATATGGACAGTACTGTATTTCATTTTGGATGGTGGAAAGGTTTCCGTACTTTTTATATTCGTGAAATGAAATACCAGAAAACGTTGATTGTATTAACCAATAAAGATAAAGGTCCGGGTTCATCACACTTTTGGAATATTATTAAAGCTGATACTTTACCGATTGGTAGAACATGTGAAATTAAACGACAAGATTAGTTTGTTTATCGTCTTACAATTGATAAATACAATAATCATTATTATCTAAAACAATGGGTAGGTCAAGGTCAATATTTGTCCCAAATGCTTTCTTCAATATCACTATATATTTAAGCCCCTTTTCTTTTAGGTTGTTGATATATTTTTCATCAACGAGTTTTTCATTAGATTCAACCCAACCTTTTCGGTGGGCAAAATACATTGGAGTAGGATATTCACCGCTATTTATTAAAATCAGATCCTCTAGTAATGATACTTTGTCCAAATCCTCTTCTAAGTTTAGTATAGCCCATTCCTTGTCATGAATTCTAAAATCATGCTGCTGACTAAGTATTCCATCAATGCTAATGGCAAGTAATACAACAAATGCAATCTTTTTATTCTTGATTTGAGCGAGACCATATCCAGCAATTAGTGCCATAACAGGTACAAATGGGACGATGTAATAAGAGTGGCGAGCGAATGTGTCCCCAGCTTTAAAAATAATCACCATCATGGATAAGAAACTCAGGACAAAAACATAAGATAGTAGTTTGTTTTTTTTTAATAATCACATGAACTAATCCAAACAGGAATAATGCAAAACCAATAAAATTAAACGCATTTTCATAGAAATTTTGCAGAGCCGAATTTATATTATTTGTAATTTCAATTATACCCTGGTATAACTCTTTACCCAAAAAAAAGTGCAGGAAGCCATATGTTTCAACTAAATAAGGAACCCAATAAAAATACCAGATAATTGAAGGTAATAAACTGAATATTGAAGCGGCAACAAATGCGATCTTACGCTTGAAAATTACTTCAATACTTAGAATTGGGATTAAAAAAATAATCAATAAATAAGCGGAGGGTAATTTTGATAAGGTTCCTAGTGCTATTAATACACCATAATAAATTAGGTTTAAGAATCCACCCGAACGGGAATTTTTGTCAAAATAATTAGTTCCAAAGTAAATACCTGCCAAAATGAATGACATGGCAAAAGTATCTGGCATAATTTTTCTAGAATAAGTAAACCAAATGGAAAATAGTAAAATTAAGGTTGAAGAAAAAGCAATATTCCTCATGAAGTACTTCTCGATCAATTTGTAAAAGAAAAATAATCCAAGACTTGAAATAATTAAGTTAATTAATCTCCCATACCAGTGTTGATACCCAAAAATTTCTGAAACCAAATAAGTCAGATAATTAAATAGAGGAAATTCCATGCCTGTGATACCTGTTTTATTTCCAGCGATATCAATCCTTGGATAAAAGATATTATTGTCAGTTTCCAGGAAATTTCTTGAAACCATTGTAACAGTTGTCTGTCTCCAATTATGTCCAATTTCTAAAGGCGGATTTGTTATACCAATTAGCCTTATAAAGAAGAATAATATAATCCAAAATCGAATATCGCGAAAATAGATTTTAATCGTGTCCATTAATTGACAATGTTTCTAATTCTGAATATTATTTGAAAAGGAAATAATAATAGAACTATATCTTTAACTTCATCTTAACTCACAACAAGCTTAAATCCCACACCGTGCACGTTAATCAATTCAACACTTGAATCCTCCTTTAAATACTTCCGTAATTTTGTAATATACACATCCATCGAACGTGCATTGAAATAACTGTCATCGAACCAAATTTTATTTAGGGCAACAGTACGGTCGAGTACATTATTCATATTTTCACAAAGTAACTTTAATAACTCAGCTTCTTTAGATGTAAGTTTCTGCTCTTTTTCATCTACAATTAATAATTGTCGATTATACTCAAAAGTATATTTTCCAAACTTAAAAACCGACTTGCTTTTTTCGTCGGTAACAGAATTACTTCTTCTCATTATTGCCTTTATCCGCAACAACAGTTCCTCCATGCTAAATGGTTTGGTAAGATAATCATCGCCACCAACTTCAAACCCATGAATTCTGTCTTCTTGCATAGCCTTTGCAGTTAAGAAAAGAATCGGAATGTCTTTATCAATTTTCCTTATTTTCTTAGCGAGAGTAAATCCATCCATTTCAGGCATCATGATATCCAGTATACAAAAATCAAAATTGCCCCTTTTAAATGTTTCATAGGCTATTTTTCCATCCGGACACAAAACCGTTGGATAACTTTTGGCTTCTAAATATGCTTTAAGTACGTTACCAAGATTTTTGTCATCTTCTGCTAGCAGCACGCGTGTATCTTTTTTCATGATTTTATGTTAATTTATTGGCAATTGAAAAGTAAAAGTTGAACCTTTTCCAAGTTCGGATTCTACAATTACACTACCTTCAAGTTGTTCAGCTATTGTTTTTACATAACTTAGTCCCAAACCAAAGCCCTTAAAATTATGAATATTTCCCGTAGGAACTCTATAAAGTTTTTCAAATATCTTTTTTCTGTTCGATTTGCTGATTCCTATTCCATTATCCTTAATTCTTATTAATATGGTGTTTCCGCTGTTGTTTGTATTTACTACAATATCAGGAGTTTTAATGCAGTATTTAATTGCGTTATCCAACAAATTAATAATAACGTTTGTTAGATGAATATTATCACCAATAACTTCAGGATGTAGTGCATTGAGTTGTAATTCAATTATGCCACCTTTACTTTCAACTTCCATTTTTTTACTGCCAGCAGCAACATTAATTATATCATGTATATTTATCAACGACTTTTTTAGTTTTAACTGACCCTTGTCGATAATAGCAGTTTGAAGGATTTGTTCCGCCATTAAGCTGAGACGACCGTTTTCTTCATCAATAACATCTACATAATTATCATATAACAATTCGGTTTTTTGAATATCGGTATCCTTTAAGGCTTCGCACGCAAGTGCAATTGTTGATATTGGTGTTTTAAACTCATGAGTCATATTATTAATGAAGTCGGTTTTCATTTCAGAAAGTCTCTTTTGCCTATAGATTATGTAAATACTAAACGAAAAAGAAAATATAATAACTAGGAAAAGTATAACCGACACAAACAATAATACCCATAACTGGCTCATAATAAATATTTTCTCATTTGGAAAATAAACCAGCAACTTGTTAGGATATGAGAAAAGAGATCCTAATGGTGTTAGGTCGAAAATAAAACTCTCCTTTAATAAAGCTTCCGGATACTTACCAGTTTTTTGCAGGATCATTGAATTTGTAGCCGGACTATAAATACCAAACTCAAATTTAGTACTTATCTCTTTCTTTTTCAATGCTCGTGTTATCATTGAGTCGATACGAACTTTGTTTGAATAATAAAAATTACCAGGTTCTTGTTGGTTGTAACTCAAAGTTAGGTCGTTCAATAACTTTTCTGCCATATCAGAGCTAAGCACAAATTGATCAATATCACTTTGACTGTTCATATTATTAAAATTATAATACAACACCTGATTAAGGGAGTCATAAACTCTAAAAAAGCTTTTATTTTCTTCAATAAACTTTCGTCGCTTTTTGATTTTTTCTTCAAGCCATAGTTTATCAATCTCAAATATTACCGGACTAATCGATTGTTTGACATCTTTAACAAATACCGTCTGCTTAAGCTTTACAGCATCGCGTATCCAATACACCTGAATCATCATTAATCCAGTTGTCGCTAATGTAACAAGTATAATAATAACTATGGTGGCCCATTTGTTCATGCAACAAAAGTAATTTATCAAATCATTGATATACAGCTTTTAACATTTATTAACAGTTGTTATATAAGCTTAACAAATACTGTTGTTTTTGCGATGTATTTTTGTAGTGAATTTAAAAATACGCTAACGCGTACACGAGGAGTAAAAATCCTTGATAATTCTGCTTTATTTCATAATTGTTAGTTTTAAACCCCGCTTAATGCGGGGTTTTTTTATTTTGCATAAGTCAAGTCATTATTATACCTGATCAAGTGGTTGATAGAAAATGATTCAATATGTGAATTTTCTGGAGATTTTCCAGCTTCTTATAACAAATTAAAAACTGCCTATTTCAATTTATCTACAGGAATAGCCATTTCTGCAGAAATGTTTGGGAAATCTTTAGTGCTTTTCCATTGATTTTCATAATGATCCAAGACATTAGCGATGAATTCTACCAGTTCTGTGTTCCTCAATTTTATTGTCGATACTGGTGTCACTATGGGCCCCTTTTCCATTATTATTGCTCTTGCTTTCTCAAAGAGTTTGTTATCATCAGTTATTGGGATTAATCTAATCCCAGCACTCCACATACCCATTTTGTTTTCTCCAATAACAATATAAGTACCACCTTCCTTGAGGTTTGCAGTAACAAATTTTTTATTTTCAGCTGAGGCCCAAAACAGATTTTCGCCAGGATTACACACGTATCTCATATAATTTTTTCCGCGTTTTAGCAAACCAATATACCTGTCTTGATGGAAATATTCACGGCTATTTGTTTTTTTTTACATTCACAAAATAAATAACCGATTTCCCCTCGGGTGGCGGCTGAAACCCTTGTGCCAAAGTAGATGCGACGTTAAATATTGTAACAATTAAAATAATGCATAAGAATCTTAAAGTCCTCATTGTTATCAGATTAAAGTTATTAATAAAAATCTTAAGCAGACAAATTCGTCCCACATCAAGATAGACAATTTGCAAGAAACTCAAAGAGCTAAAGGTACGAATAATACTATGAAGAAATTAGTTTTTAACAAAAATATTAATTCCTAAGAATCAAATATTCCCAAGGTAGCAAATCAACAATCATGTCTTCTTCAATCACAACATTCGCACCTGTAAAAACATTTTTAAATTCACCGGAAACAATATCGTTTTCGATATTAAATGTTTGTGGTTCATTACTCATATTGATGATTGTCACAATTTTATCATCATCCTTCTCGCGAAGAAAAGCAAATACATGTTGGTTAGATCCATCACCAAGCTGAACAATCTTGCCACCTGATTCACCATTCCATAGTGCTTTATTTTCTCTTTTAAGTTTATTGAGAATAGTATACATTTTTTCATACTTGGTATCTCCCCAGTTTATTGTATCTTTTTCAAAAAAGAGCAAACGTTTATCAAGCCCTGCTTCCTGTCCACTATAAATTAATCCCATTCCTGGAATTGTATACGATAGCACTGCCATAGCTTCAATGGCGTTACCCAACCGTTCCTTCACAGTACCATTCCAAGAATTTTCGTCATGATTAGAAGTAAAATACATGCGATAAGAGTCTGAAGTATAAGTTGAATCATTCCATGCCAAGTAGTCCCAAATGTCGTTTGCATTTTTGGTGCCTTTGGCAATCTCGTTCATTAAATGATGTAGTCTCCAACCATAATTCATATCGAAAGCTTCATTTAGCAAATTAGGTACGTCCTCATTTTCAGCTAACATAAAAACAGGTTTTATTGAATCCAATTCGATACGTGCTCTTTCCCAAAAGTCTATTGGAACCAGTCCGGCTACATCGCAGCGATAACCATCAACATCTGCTTCAGTAATCCAAAATTTGAGGGCATCTAACATTGTATCCCGAATTGCTGGATTATTAAAATCAAAAGCAATAACATCGGTCCAGTCATAAGGAGAAACAAAATTACCGTTTTCATCATGTTGGTACCATTCTGGATGTTTAGTTGCCCACGGGTTGTCCCATGCTGAATGATTCGCTACCCAATCAAGTATAACATACATACCAAGACTATGTGCCTCAGTAACAAGCTCTTTCAGATCATTAATATTACCAAATTCAGGGTTTATTTCTTTATAGTCTTTTACAGCATAGTAACTTCCAAGCGAGCCTTTTCTGTTCAATTCTCCAACTGGAAATATAGGCATAAGCCAGAGTATATCGACACCCATTTCTTTTAAGCGAGGTAGGTGCTTCTGAAAAGCCTTAAAGGTACCCTCATTAGTGTATTGCCTTATATTTACTTCATAAATATTTGCGTTTTTACTCCAATCAATATGTTTGGATTCCTTCTCTGTATTATTGCTATCTTTATGAGTTGAATCACAGGATATAAAAATAACTATTGCCATTGTTAGCATGGTTAAAACAAAAAGGTTATTTTTTATTTTTTTCATAATTATAAATTTAACTGCAAAGTTGTATAAATTTATTCACAGGATATTAGTTTGACTACGGAATTTCATACTCCATGGTTATATATCCACTTCATTAATTATCATTTGAGATTATTTGTTTAATTAATATTTCTTCCCCATTCCATATAAAATTGATAGTCCATATATTAAGTTTGTGATCATAGTAATAGCCAGCTGAGAGTTGATGAGGTTGATCCTTTTTTTCGAGTTGATGATTGTTTATATTGAATGATGGATTAATGGATTCACTTAGTCCAATTAATATTAGTGCTATTGAGCGTTTTGGAGGCTGGCCTTCATACTCACCACCTGAACTTTTAAAGTAATATTCTGTTAAATTTTCATCGATATACTTTCTTTCAATTGTGAGTAATTCAAATTCATTTTTTTCAATCGATCCGAATGTACTGCCGTCATCTTCGAACATTGTATAACTACTAACTACCGTGGTTGAATCACAGTAATATTTCACAATAAGTTTTTCGGATGAATAATCATCAGTTGAATTAACAGGCTCTGTCATAGGGATAAAAGAGCCAGCCTTAACAAATAGCGGTATAGTTTCCAAATTTACATCCACATTTATCCACTGGTTACCATCGTGTTTTTTATTAGTCCAGAAATCATACCAGTAGCTTCCAAACGGAAGATATATCTGTTTAATTTTTTTCTCCCTTTCAATAACCGGAGCAACTAACATTTCATCTCCAAACATGTATTCATTTTCAACACTATAACTTAATGTGTCGTTTGGAAACTCGTAGAACAGTGGTCTTACAATTGGATACCCAAATTGATTTGCTTCATATGTAAGAGTATAAATATATGGAAGAAGGCTATAACGAAGTTTCATAAAATTTCTTACAATTTTGCGTGTAGTATCATTAAAATATACTGGTTCAGAAGGTATGCCCGAACCATGTGGTCGCAGTATTGGAGTAAAACATGCCATCTGCAACCAACGTGTGTATAATTCTTCGTCTTTGGCTCCCTGTGCAAAACCACCTGCATCTGAATGGATAAATGGCAAACCACTTAAACTCATGTGTATCAAGAGGGGTAGCTGGGCTTGTAAACCTCCCCAACTTCTTGAAACATCTCCTGTCCATGGATAAATTGAATATCGTTGAGAACCTGCGTAACCGGCCCTGTTAAGGTTAAATAATCTTGTGTTTGGATACTCTTTCCTGTAATTTTCAAAAAGCATTTTGTGCCAGTAATGACCGTAAATATTATGTACTTCGTCAGCCATACCAACAATATGTATTTGATCGGAGGGATGGTTTTCAGGTTCGCCTAGATCGCCCCACCACCCGGCAACACCAATATTCATTTGCTTCTTGTATTGTTCCCAAAACCATTGACTAGCTTCGGGTTTAAAAATATCTATCAAACCACCATTTCCAAAATAAAATTCTTTATTTACATATGAATCTCCTAAGCTATCCAATGCAAGTATCCCCAGTTCATCCGCAATCTTGAAATTTTCTAATGAATCAAGAATATATGGCTCCGTAATCAATATTGTTTTTACGCCTTTACTCTTAAAATCAGAGATCATTTTTTCAGGCTCAGGCCAGCTGGGTTTATACCAACGAAGTCTACCCATGGTACCATGTATACTATCGCCAAACCAATAAAAATCAAGAATCATTGCATCTAACGGAAAGTCATCTTGCTGCATTAATCTTACAATGGAATCAGTTTCATGCTGCGTACGGTATCCCATTCTTGATTGTAAATTTCCTAAGGCCCAGCGTGGAGGCATTGGTTGTGAACCGGTTAACTCTGCATAACTTTTTGAGATAGTTTTAAAATTTGAGCCAGCTACTACAAAATACTTCATCAAGCCTCCTATGGCTGCCCACTCAAATACCCCAGGCTCTGTGGCACCAATGTCAGCATATCCCTTTTGCGGATTATCGAAAAGCAGTAGATATTTATTTGATGAAACAATCAGAGGAACTGAATAATTTAGGTTTTTTGCACCTATTTCATATCCATACTTAGGTCGATTATAAAGATTGTATTTATCGCCAATAAGGTTTAATCCATTGGCTCTTTCACCAAGCCCATAAATCTTTTCGTGTTCCTGTATTTTAAACCTCAAGCCATCAGTATCTGATCTCTTGAAAAAACCAAGTTCTTCTTCTAATATAGTATCTCCATCGTAAATAAATACAAGATAATATGGGTCCTTATGAATGGCTAATACTAAACTGTCTGTTTTAAGTCTAAGCCAATTATCATTATTGAATATCTTAAAGTAAGTAGCTTTGGGTTTAAGTATAACAGCATCCGATGAGTCAGGGCTTATTATGCTTCGTGAAAAATGAAGTACTTCTATTATGTTTTCAGAAAAAGGTATAATTCGCGTAATTCCATTAGTTGTAAGAACATCCAGTATGGTATCCCTAACCAGATGAGAAAGGTATTTTCTACTCTCGAAAAGATACTCCTTTTCGCCTGCAACAGGAGGTTTGTAGTTATTAACGGGAAGAAATATATCTTCATTATTCTTTGTCTTTCCAACTTTTGCACCATCCTCACTTCTGAAAACAAAAGCAAGTTGCCGAACAACCTCATCAGGTTGAAGATTGTAGAAAGTGCTAATCATAAATCTAAACTCATGCATACCATTCCCGATAGAATTCATTTTAACTTTCTCATCAGCCTCTCCCCAATTGCCTATAACATGCTTCCAGTCTCCGCCATCAAGACTACGATCAGTAATAGCCCCAGTATGTAGGTAAACCGCTCCATCGTAATTAACAAGTGCTTTATTGCCAGCGTTAGTATTGTAAGTAAGTATAACAGAGTCAGTTATTGAAGGGTTCAAAGGGTAAAACCAGGCAACTTGAGCTGTTATTGTATGGCATGGAATTATGGCTATTAGAAATATTAAGAATTGCTGTATTTTTAATGACTGCATGCTAATCTTGGTTTATTATCTGTAGATTAAAAAGTATGATGATAGGACGGGTATAAGGGTATAGGGAGTATAATGTATTATGGATTGCCATTTCACCATTTTCTCCTATTTCTCATATTTCCCAATTTAAAAAGAATGATTGTTCTGTTCTATATATTATGCTATTAGTTAAAATAAAGTCATTTCATTAACTCAATTATTAATGGCGATTTTGCAGAAATTTCAATAACGCTAAGTTCATCCCAGATTCGTCGGGTAAGTATGCTACGTCCTTTATTGTTATCACCTATGCTTTTAGAAAATCTTGACATATTAACCTTTTTTTTTCTGAAGAATTGTTTAGCATTACCATAACAGTGCTGTTATTAAGCGTCTTAAAGTAAACGTAAACACCATCTTCTGGAATGTAGTGAGTTAGTTTGCCGAATTGAATAACAGGGTTTGATTTTCGCCAGTTTAGCAATCTTTTTAAAAAGTTAAAAGCTTCATTTTGTTCAACCGTTCTGCCTTCTTTTGTGAAAGCATCTTTATCATCCCCATCCCAACCACCTGGAAAATCTTTACGTATATCACCGTGGCCTTTGTGCTCTTCACCTGTCATTAAAACCTCAGTACCATAATAAATTTGAGGTATGCCCCTGGTAGTCATAATAAATGCCATTGCCAGTTTAAACTTATTAATGTCATTGTCTATTTTTGAAAAAAATCTATCTCCATCATGGTTATCAGCAAAAATAACAACGTTATTAGGGTTAGAATATACAAAGTCTTGAGAAAGAATTTCATAAAGTTGTGAGGTTCCTGTCGACCATCCTTCCTTTTCATTAAAGGCTTTGCTAACTGCATACATTAGCGGAAAATCGAAAACATTTGTTAGGTTTGATCGATAACCGTCTTTGTTTGTATTGTTATTTAGCCAATATGCAACTGCCGGTGGATACGATAACCATGATTCTCCCACAACATTAAAATCAGGATATTCTTCCAGAACCCGCTTCATCCACTTAGCCATAAAATTTTTGAAAGGATATGGATATGTATCCTGCCGTATCCCGTCCAATCCTCCATATTCAATCCACCAAATACTATTTTGAATCAGGTAGTTAGCCATCAGCTTATTATCTTGATTAAGGTCGGCCATGGTTTCATTAAACCATCCTTTTACCATTTTGTTATAATCATAATCTGAGGCATGTGGATCACTTATTACACCACCCCGGTAATTCGATCTGGTAAACTCAGGCCACTGATTGTACCAGTCATGCATTGGCAGGTCATCATTCCAAAAGTAGCCAGTTCCAAGGTGATTAAATATCATATCCATTATTACTTTTATACCTTTTGAATGCGAATCCTCAACAAGATTAATATAATCATCGTTTGTGCCAAATCGTGCGTCAATTTTATATAAATCGGTTACGGCATAACCATGGTAAGAATAGTCTGGCATATTATTTTCAAGCAAAGGATTTATCCATATTGCGGTTATCCCCAAATCAACTAAATAACTCAGTTGGTTACTAATTCCTTTAATATCTCCTCCATGCCTGCCATTTGGATTTTCTCTTCCAGCTTTTTCCAACATATGCGGCATGTTATCATTATCGGAATTTCCATTACTGAATCGATCGGGCATCAGTAAATAAATAACGTCTGAGTTGTCAAATCCTTTATGGAGTTTGGGGTTTGCGTCTCGCTTTTTTAGCTCATATTGGTAAGTGGTTTTTACTTTTTTGTCATTTTGAAATTCAATATTAAATGTTCCAGGATTGACATTTTCAGCAATTACAATGTTCAGAAATAAATAATTAGGGCTTTCAACATGAATAACTTCTTCAAGTAATACACCATCATAATTAATGGAAGGCTCTGTTTCTGAAATATTGTTACCATAAACCATTAATTGAAGATGTGGATTTTTCATGTCAGTCCACCAAAAAGGAGGATCAACCCTCTCAAGTCTAATTTGAGAATAAGTATTTTGTGCTCCTAAAAGTAAAATTATAAGAGTGAAAATCGAACTAAAGAAATACTTCATTATTTAGATTTTTTATCAAAATTAAGATATTTCAGGGGCTTGCAGAAATATTTGTAATTAATATTAATAGTATTGCTTTTAATATAATACTATAAAGGAACCAATCTCTCAACATTCTTATGCAAACGATTGATACAATACTTACAAATAAAATATTAATTGGAGATATTTACAATTATAGTTAGTAATAAATATATCTAATAGTAGATTTACTTTTATGCTACATTTGTGGATGATAATTGCGTAATACAATGAATAATAGATTATTGTTATATCATTACTGGAAGGAACTTTATCCTCATTTATCTGCTGAAAAGCTGGATTCTTTCATATCTTCTTTAGAGCCGTTAAAGAATAATGTTAAAATTGTTGATTGGTATAAAGATGCAATAGTTTATTCCCTTTATGTTGGCCTTTTTAATCATGATTTTAACGGGCTTACTCAAAAGCTTGATTATATTCAAAAATTGGGAGTAAATTGTTTATGGTTGCTGCCTATTCTTGAATCACCAATGCGCGATGCAGGATTTGATATAAGTAAATATGATAAAATACGCCCACAACTATTAGGACTAAATGAGGATAGTACTAAGGAAGAACAGGAAAATGTATTTGGTAATTTTCTTAATGAAGCTCACACAAGAGGCATTAGAGTTATTTTCGATGTTGCCATTAATCACTCATCCGATCAGCATCCGTGGTTTTTGGAATCCAAGAAATCTGAAAATAATGATTTTAGCAATTTCTATATTTGGAGTGATAAGCCTGATAAATATCTTGATGCAAGGTTGTTATTCAAAGGAATTGAAGATTCAAACTGGGAAAAACTTGGGGATAGATATTATTTTCATAGATTTTTTAGTTTTCAACCCGACTTAAATTATCGCAATCCAGATGTATTAATTGCAATGTCGCGAAATTTGATTTATTGGCAGGCATTGGGAGTTGATGGTTTCAGAGCCGATGCAATTCCATATTTATGGAAAGAAGAAGGAACAAATTGTGAAAACCTTGGCAAAACTCACACAATAGTTAAGTTTTTTAGGGCAGTACTTGATTTTATAAAACCTGGAACTTTACTTCTGGCAGAAGCTTGTCAAAAGCCTCATGAAGTTGTAAAATACCTTGGACAAGGAGATGAGTGTCATGCTGCGTATCATTTCCCTCTAATGCCAATGATGTTTAAAGCGATAGCTACAGAAAATGGAAACCCAATAAAGCAAACACTAAGCAACGAAATAACTCCCAGTATTAAACCAGATAATCAGTGGTTTACATTTTTGCGTGTTCATGATGAGTTAAGCCTTGAGCACGTTTATGTTTCAGAAGATGATCGTAGTTTAATTCATAGCAGTTACTGTCATAAACCTGAATGGGATTTTAGGGTAGGTGAGGGCATAAGTGCAAGGTTATCAGAGTTGTTTGAAAGGGATGTGAATAAAATTGCTTTATCTTATTCACTAATGCTTACTTTGCTAGGCACACCTGTTATTTATTACGGTGATGAATTCGGTAAGTTAAATGATGAGAAATTTTATCATGAGCAAATCAAGTTAACAGGAAAAGATGATACAAGGTTCCTGGTAAGGGGAAGGATTGATTGGAACACACTTGAAAATGATCTTAAGCAACCTGACAACTTCCACACACGAGTTTATAACCTGATAAGTACCATGCTCAATACACGGAAAGATTATCCTTCGTTTGGAAGGGGCAGCTTGAATTTTGTTGATATTCAGAAGAGCACGGGTGAATCTACATCTAAAGCATTAGCTTATTTACGTGAATATAATGACGAAATTATTCTTGTAATAGTTAATCTGTCTTCGAAAAAACTTGTGATCAGTCATCCAATGGATGATCATGATCTAGCTGTGTTGTTCCTTAATGGCTTTTTTATGAATGATCAAGAAGGTACAATGATATTTGAACCACATGGCATAGCATGGTTTTTGGTTATCTAACCAGAATTTCAGCATAAAATATAGTGATACACTGAGGATAACATTTGCTAATCTCTAATGTTCCAAACTTTTACACTCGAGTTTTATTTTCTTAAGATGAAAAATTTATGAATAAAGCTATTAAGTTTGTTCCTATTAGAGTTGAAAGTTGAAAGTTGTAACTTTGACAAACTTTATAATAGAATAAATTAACTCTTTAATGGATCGCCTTACTTTATTTGCAGATGTGCTACTCCCATTGCCAGTTGAAGGTACATTTACCTATAGAGTACCTTTTGAACTAAATGAATTTATAAAGGTTGGCCAAAGAGTTTCTGTTCAATTTGGGCGCAAAAGAATTTATGCCGGACTTGTAAAAAATATCCATACTGATGTACCTCAAAATCATATACCCAAATACATAATTACTTTGCTTGACGAATTACCAATTGTCAATAAAATTCAATTTCAATTTTGGGAGTGGATGGCGAGTTATTATATGAGTACCGAGGGAGAAGTAATGAATGCTGCCCTACCAACAGCTTTTAAATTGGCAAGCGAATCGAAGGTGATGCTGGCACCTAGTTTTATCCCCGACTTTAACATACTTGATACATACGAATATCAAATTACTGAAGCATTAATTGAAAAGAAAAAGCTTTCCGTTGATGAAATATCAAAAATAGTTGGTTATCAAAAGGTGTTGCCATTGCTAAAAACTATGATCGAGAATCGGATATTAGTTGTTGAGGAGGAACTCAAAGAGATATATAAGCCAAAACTTGAAAAATATATTGGGATCTCTAAAGAATTCATTGAAGAAGAAAAGTTGCAACAGTTAATGGATAATCTTGGAAGAAGGGCACACAAACAGTTGGAGTTGCTAATGACATTTCTTGCTATTGTCGGTATGCCTCTTACTGAAGATAAAATTGCAAAGCAGTCAGATTTGTTAAAGAAATCCGGCAGCAGCCAATCAGCACTCAAAGCTCTTATAGATAAAAATATATTTATTGCTATCAAGAAACCGATAAGTAGATTTGCAAAAGAAACAAGTGACGATGACAAACAAAAACTGAAACTTAGTCCTCACCAACTAGATTCCTACAACAATATAATACAACAGTATGATAATCATAATGTTGTTCTTTTACATGGAGTAACTTCAGGAGGTAAGACCGAAGTTTATATAAAGCTTATTGCCGACACAATAAAATCGGGCAAACAAGTATTATACATGCTCCCAGAAATTGCACTTACTACTCAAATAATAAATAGGCTCCGAAAGTATTTTGGTGATGAAGTTGGAGTATATCATTCAAGATATAGCCAAAATGAAAGGGCTGAAGTTTGGAATAATATTGCCGGACGAGATGATGATAAAATTCATAGTAAGTTTAAAATAATACTTGGACCTCGCTCATCATTATTTCTACCATATGACAATCTAGGATTGATAATTGTCGATGAGGAACACGACGGTTCATATAAGCAATACAATCCGGCTCCGCGCTATAATGCAAGAGATACTGCAATTTTTCTTGCTACTTTACATAATGCGAAAGTATTATTAGGATCTGCAACTCCTGCAATTGAAAGTTATTATAACGCCAAAACAGAAAAATACGGTCTGGCAGAAATTAAACACAGATATAGTGGTGTGAGTTTGCCAAAGATTGTAATAGTGAATTTGAAGGAGGAACATAGGCGACGAATGATGAAATCTCATTTTTCATCTGTTCTTACACAAAATATTACTGATGCAATTAAGAAGCACCATCAAATAATACTATTTCAAAATCGGAGAGGTTTCTCACTTAGAATTGAGTGTGATGTCTGTCATTGGATCCCTCAATGCAAGAATTGTGATGTAACTCTTACATATCACAATTACAGTGAGTTACTTAAATGTCATTATTGCGGGTATTCAACTTCAATTCCTAATACTTGCGGCGATTGTGGGAACACAGGTCTGAAAATGCAGGGCTTTGGTACAGAGAAAGTAGCTGAAGAATTAAGTTTAATATATCCTGATGCTAAAATTGATCGTATGGATCTCGATACTACCAGGTCGAAAAATGCTTTTAGCAGAATAATAACTGACTTTGAGAACAAACGTACTGATATATTGACTGGAACACAGATGATAACTAAGGGGCTTGATTTTGACAATGTTCAGGTGGTGGGTGTCTTAAGTGCCGATAATATGTTAAGTTTTCCTGATTTTAGAGCTCATGAAAGAAGTTTCCAGCTTATGTTGCAAGTAAGTGGAAGGGCTGGCAGAAAGGACAAACAAGGCATGGTTATAATACAGGCTTGGAAGCCAGATCACCCAATACTCAAAGATGTCGTAAATCATGATTATGTAGGTATGTATACACGTCAATTAGCAGAAAGACAGAAATTTAATTACCCACCATATTTCAGATTAATTGTAATTAGAATGAAACATAAAAAGTCGGATATATTAAATGAGGGAGCAGCAGTTTTCGCAAAGGATTTGAGGGAGAAATTTGGAAATCTTGTTTATGGACCAGAGTATCCGTTAGTTGGTAGAATAAGAAATTATTACATCAAACAAACTCTGTTAAAAATACAACGTGGAGTAAATCTTCAGGAAGTAAAGAATAATATTCAGAAGTCGCTAATTAGAACAAGGACCATAACAAAATACAGGTCGATCATCGTACAATTTGATGTTGATCCTCAGTGATTAAGAAAAAAAAAGCCGTTATCGCAACATATTGTTTCAATAACGGCTTTAGTTAATTTATAGGTTATTTAATTTGCTACAATTATTTTCTTTATTACTACTTCGTTATTCATTTGCAGTTTAACAAAATAAATACCTTTATTAAACTCGTTAACATTCATTTGAATATTTTGTGAGCCGCTTGTCATAAAACCAGTGTAAATGTCCTTAACCTTCTTTCCAAGAATGTCAAAAACAGCTATGTTAACATTGGTGCTGTTATTTAAGCTAAACTCAATGTTTGCATTATTTGTAACTGGATTCGGTCTGATTGAAATATCTTCAGATGTTATCATCTCATCAATATCCACAATCATATTATATGCAAGTTCTGCTGTAGCAGTATAAGTGAAATCTCCACCATTCCAAAGTATGTTGCTGTTATTATCAGTAATTAAATAAAATCCACCTGATAAACCTTCTCCAGAAGCATCATTTAATGTTAAGATATAACACCCTGTTTCAGGAAAAGTAACAGGAACAATTTGGAAGCCGCCTCCAGTGTAAGGACCTCCTTCTGCAACTACTCCACCATCTGTATCAGTAATACTCCATGTTATGTCTTCAGGGTTTCCAACCACCTGAACCCCGAAATTAATATTTTCAGGATAGTTTTGTGAGCCTTCATAACTCTGATTATAAGAGTCATTTTGAGGAAGCTGATCAGGTTCACCATTAGGCGATTCACACCTTACATTAGCTTCATTGTTGTCAGTTGGAGTATAGTATATTGCAGGTAACGAAATCATTTCTGTGTCATTTTGTGCTAGGTTACCTGTCCATTCGTAAGTTGTCTCATCTCCACCGTTTAATGAATAAACAAATTCAAGGCTGGTTAGGTCTATTTCACCATAGTTTTTTAGGGTTACTACAGGAATTACTTCATCTGAACAAGCACTTTGAGGAATATTAACAGATATTATTGCAGCATCATAGTCGTTTGATTCAATCATGTTTATATCGCCAGCGTTATTTCCGCTAATTACTTCCTGATGAGTTTCAGAAACATATGCAACTATTTCTAAGTTTTCCAGCACCACATCCACATCATTGTAATCTTCGGGTATTTCGTAGGCAAATGTTTGGCTGTAAAGTGAACCTTCAGATGTTTCACTTATCTCAACACCCCATTGGCCAGCTAACATATGGCGTAACATATGCATGTGAACATAATTCCAGCCCATACCTCCTCCGGTTTGTGGGCCAAGAATATTATTTTGCATCATGGCGACAGTAAGATAATTGGTTGAATAAGGACTGTCATCAGTATAATAAACCTCCACCTCAACAATTAGCTGACGTGTTGATGTAACTATAGTTGCAACTAGTCCAACATTTAAGTAACTTGGTTGTGCAAGTATTTGATTAGTTGCAGCTGACCATTTTCCTCGGCTCATAGCAGTTCCACTACCTTGTGACCAACCAGGAAATAAATGTCTGTTGACAGTTCCTGCAGGGTAACCTAGTAAACCTGATTGTCCGGCAATAGCATTGCCCCAGGGAGTTCTGAAATCTGGTTCGTTACCTGATGGTACAGCATAGCTTCCGGTATGAATGTTCATTATCACAACATCGTCAGGATGAGCATTTTGAATAGCTTGGGCAATAGCATGTCCGTCAGGACAATATACACAATGAATGCCTGTGAATTCTTCAAGTATAGCATTCTTGTTTTCAGGATCGGTACCTACAATAACTTGCGCAAATACAGATACGGAGAACATGGTTGTTAGTAAAAAAGTAAATAGATTCTTCATGATTATATTTAGTTAAATTTAAAATAGTTTCAATTACTTGAATCAACAAAAATACTATATTTTTAAAACATTAGCCAATTGTTGGAATTGACTCAACCTTCCAACTTTACCAGAAGACAATAGATAAATTAATTTGGTTGTTTTGTATTTGTATTTTATAACTGAATTTAATTGATAGAAAATCTTCTCCTAACCACTTAAATATTTTCTCTGGGCAACCAAGTAAAGTTTTATCTTGTCTTAATAACTATTAGCAAAGTTAAGTTACTTGGGATAAATTAATAGTTATCTTTGCAAAAATTTTTTGGTATAATAATTGTATATAATTGATTGTCTAATAAACCTACTAATATGAAAAAAATAATACTTTCTCTTTCATTTATTATCTTCACATTCTGTTTTGCAAATGCACAGTCGTTTAGCTTGTCTTGGGATGGTGAAGTTCTTGGCGATACGGTTACTCTACTGCCTGATACAGTAGGTGCCCAGAATATAACTTTTAAAGCTATTCTAACTAATAATTCAAGTAAGGATGCTGAAATTAAATTAGCTCGAAACGAGATTTTTATGGTTGATACTGCTTATAGCGATTTTTGTTGGGGTGATATATGTTGGCCTCCAGAAATAGATACTTCAGGAATATGGATTGTTACCGCTGGTGGTTCTTCAGCTGAAGGTGATTTTTCCGGATATTACCATGCAAACTATACAAATGGAGTTTCGATTATTGAGTACAAGTGGTATGATGTGGAGAATCCTGATGAGAATGTGAAAATAGTTATCAAGTTTGATAATTCTATTGATGCAATCGATGAAAACATTCTAAAAAATATTTGGGTGTCAGATCTTTATCCTAATCCTGCATCAAATTACGTAACCATCGATTATGATATGCCAACGGAAGTGAAAGAAGCAAGCGTAACGATTGTGAATTTACTGGGTTCAGTTGTGAAAGAACAAAAGATTGATACAAGAGGTAACAATATGAAAATGGATATTCTTGATATGAACGGGGGTATTTATTTTTATTCCTTAAATATTAATGGTGAAATCTACAGTACCAAGAAGTTGATAATTCGTTAAGAGATAAACTCTAATATATTTTACAATTAAAAGGCCCATATTCATATTGCAGTATGGGTCTTTTTTGTTTTATTCAGTTAATTATATTTAGTTATTTTTGTCGTTAATCTTGATAAATATTTAATCTAAATAATAATACTTTCTAGCAAAAATAGATTTTAACCATTCAAATTCAAAAATTATAAACATATGAAAAAAACATTACTTTTTTTAGCAGGTATTCTTTTTACTGCTTTTTATTTAAATGGCCAATCCTTTACACTGTCGTATGAAGGTGAAGTTCTTGGCGACACTATTATTGTTTTGCCAGCTGATGAAACTGCGGCCGAAATAGTATTTGATCCGGTCGTAAATAATAATACTAATAATGGGGCAAATGTAAAAGTATTAAGAAACGAAATTTTTATGTTAGAGGGTACAAGTAGTTATTACAAATGGGGGGTGTCAAGCCCATACAATGATACAACTAACCTTTCGCCACATTATCGATTTGTTCCAGCGGGTGGGTCCAGTCCACCAGGTCAGTTCACAGGTTATTATCAAATAAAAGGTGCTGTTGGAGTTTCATTAATCGAATACACATTTTTTAACAAAGATAATCCTGATGAGAATGTAAAGATTGTTGTGAAGTTTGACTCATCACCTACTGCCATAGATGAGAATATTTTCAAAAATATCTGGATTTCGGAGATTTATCCGAATCCCGCTACAAATTCTGTAAACATCGACTATGATCTGCCTGTGGAGGTAGATGAAGCAAATGTCAAAATTGTTAATATACTGGGTTCAGTTGTTAAAGAACGGCAGATTGATTCTAGAAATAGCAATCTGAAAATAGATATTTCTGATTTAAACGGAGGTATTTATTTTTATTCATTATTTGTTGTTGGTGAAGTTTATCGTACTAAGAAACTAATAATTAGATAAATTAAATTTTGTGACTTAAGTATAGCAAAAAGCCCCGTATACAAACTGTATGCGGGGCTTTTTTATATCGTTTGTAACCATTCAGGTCGAAGAAGATCTGAAAAGTTTAGTTAGATCAACATAAACCTTAAAGATTAAATGCTTCTTTTACCTTATCAAGATAATCAAGTTTTTCCCATTTGAAGAATTCAACATTTTTGGTATAAACATTAACACCATTCCTATTTTCCTTAAATGTTGTGTCTTTATCTTCATAAAAAACCTCTATTTCTTCACTAAAAGTATCTCTGCCAAAGTGGCCATATGAGGCTGTTTTTTCAAAAATGGGATTTTTAAGACCAAATCGGGAAACAATAGCAAAAGGTCTCATGTCGAAAATATCAGTTGCTATTTTGGAAATTTCGCCATCTGTAAGCAACTCACCATTTTCATTTCTAACATGTGCTGTTCCATAAGTGTTAATATAAAACCCTACTGGTTCATTAACTCCAATAGCATATGCAACCTGAACAAGCATCTCATCAGCAACTCCAGCTGCAACTAAATTTTTAGCTATGTGACGGGCAGCATATGCTGCCGATCTATCAACCTTTGATGAGTCTTTTCCTGAAAAAGCCCCACCACCATGAGCTCCATGTCCGCCATAAGTATCAACAATAATCTTTCTTCCTGTAAGTCCGGTATCACCATGAGGGCCACCAATCACAAATTTACCTGTAGGATTAACCAATAAATTCATATTGCTGCCAAACAACTTTTGTATTTCTTCGGGGTATTGGTTTTTAACTCTTGGAATGAGAATATTTGCAACATCTTCTTTGATTTTATTCTGCATGTTTAGCTCAGAATCAAAATCATCATGTTGTGTAGAAATTACAATTGTATCTATTCTTGTTGGCTTACCATCATCGTCATATTCAAGTGTAACCTGAGATTTTGAATCAGGACGGAGGTACAACATCTCTTTGCCTTCCCGCCTGATTTTAGCAAGCTCAAAAAGAAGATCATGAGATAATTCTGTTGTAATGGGCATGTAGTTTTCCATTTCTTTGTTGGCAAAGCCAAACATCATACCCTGGTCACCAGCACCTTGTTCTTCGTCAGTAGCACGCACTACACCCTGGTTAATCTCCGATGATTGTTCGTGTAAAGCAGAGAGAACTGAACATGAATCGGCATCAAAACGGTACTCCGCTTTTGTGTATCCAATTCGTCTGATTACTCCTCTGGCAACTTTTTGTAAATCAACATATGCAGTGGTTTTTACCTCACCTGCAATCATTGCAAGTCCAGTTGTTACAAGTGTTTCACAAGCGACTTTTGAATTTGGGTCCTGTCGTAACATTTCGTCGAGAACACCATCTGAAATTTGATCAGAGACTTTATCCGGATGTCCTTCTGATACAGATTCTGATGTAAATAAATAAGACATATCTTAAGTTTAAAGTTTAACTAATTAGTAGGAGATTGTGATTGCTGCTGAGGTGAAATTGCTTTAGCATTTTTTACCGTGGTTGCAATCAATCAAATCTTTCCACAATTCGAATTTTCAATAAAACGAACGGGCAAATGTAAAAAATTAGTTAGTACAGATTCGTTATTTTGAAAAATAATTTTTATTGTGTTAATCGATGGAAAATATCCTCCATCTTCTGCTCTTCAACAGAAAGTGAAAGTACACTGAGATTATTTTTGACAGCAAATTTGAATATGTTTTCGCGAATGTCTTTACCTCCAATAGAAGTTAGTAGCCACTCATTATCTTCAACTTTAATTACCGTTTTTACGCCATTAATATTTTTTATTAATTGTTTGTTCACTTTTTCTTTAAACTCAACTCTGTAAGAAGTACTGGCTCGATCTTTTCTTGATAAGTTTTGTGGTGTATCATCAGCGACTATATTACCATTGTCGATTATAACTACCCTGTTGCAAATTGCCTCTACCTCTTGCATAATATGAGTAGAAAGAATAATAGTTTTTTCTTTTCCCAGGTCAGTAATTATTTTTCGAATCTCTACTAATTGATTTGGATCAAGCCCCGAAGTTGGTTCATCCAATATTAATATATCGGGGTTGTGTATCAATGCCTGGGCCAATCCCACACGTTGTTTATATCCTTTTGAAAGTTCACCTATTTTTTTCTTTTTTTCAGCTTCCAATCCTGTTATTTGTATAATACTATCGATTTTGCTTTTAACATTATTATGTCCTGGATAGGTCTTAAGTACAAATTCAAGATATTCTTTAATGTACATGTCGTCATAAAGTGGATTATGCTCAGGCAGATATCCAATACGTTTTCTAATTTCAAGCGAATTTTCCTGAACATCCCATCCGTCAACTACAACAGTTCCAGAAGATGGCGGAATAAAGGAAGTAATTATTCTCATAAGAGTAGATTTGCCAGCACCATTTGGACCTAGCAATCCGACAACTTCTCCCTTTTTAATGTTTAAGCTGACATTATCCAGAGCTTTTTGTTGCCCATAATATTTTGTAACTTCTTTTATTTCTACAGTAAACATAATTATAGCTCTTTCTAAAATTTGGGAGATAATTTAATATGCAATCTACAGCAAAGTGCTGAAAACGATAAATGTGTGAATTTGTGCGATACTCCCTTTACTGAATCCAAAATTTCATTTAGTAATTTATTTTCTTAGATCGTTTCCAGTAATTAAAAGCATCAAGAGAGTTGGGAGATGATGCTTGGCGAATCTTTCTTTGTCGTTCATTATAAGGGAGTGCAAGTTCGTCATAAATGGTCTCATCCCCAAAATCAACTCCTTGAGCTGCTGCATCATAACGTGTAGCCGCAAAAACAACAACAGGGATTCCTGCCCAACAAATAGCAGAATAGCACATCGGACAAGGTTCTCCATTGACATAAATCTCGCAATGGGATGTAGCTCCTTGTTGTGGAAGATTCGATTCGTCTTTATGAATAGTTCCCAAGTTAGATACGCCGAGTTGTTTGCAAGCCACCCTTATTGTACTTACCTCAGCATGAGCAGTTGGATCGTTCCATTCAATAACGTGGTTATGATTTCTCCAGTATCTGATGACTTCACCTGTTTCATCATCAATCTGGACTATAACAGCTCCGAATGGACCACCTTTATGCTGGGCAGATATCAGTGCCTCTTCACAAGCCATTTTTTGCCACTTGTTATATCCCACTTCTATTCCTTGGTATTTCATATCCGCTTTTATATTAGCTGTCTGAACAGGGAAATGTTTACAATTTTCTTGATCTTCTAATGTACATTCCGGAATATAACCACTCCATGGCTGAATATAGTCGGATAGAAGTTCAGGATGTGAACCTTCAATAGCCGCTGGAATACCACCATATGCAGATCCATCCTCAACCGCGATGACATGTGTATACTGAGGATCGTATTTATAACAAAAACTATCTTCAACTATTGGTTGATTTCCATCATCAAATGCGAAGATTAACGTAGTACTGTAGAATATGGCTCCTATGGATAAGATTCCAATAACAATAAACCAATTTAACTTTTTAAATTTCATGATGTTTTCCTTTCTTTGTTACAATTATTATATTGACTGCACTATTGCATTCATTCATTTGTTAGAATTTTTATTTGTCATTAACATTTTATTATTCTATTGATCTCTACTGTGAATTCAATTTTGTGTAAAAGTAGTAAAAGATATTATTTGGAAAACCAATTGCAGATAAACCTATAACTCAAATATAATTCCTCTCTAGAAAAATTATTGAATAATTATTGAGGTACTACGAAATGATTTTAAGTTTAGCAAAACGAAGTAATAGATTTTTGTTGCCGACACTTTTGAAATATACCGTCGCTTTTTTATTAGGCCCGTTACCTTCTACTGCTAGTACTTTTCCAGTGCCAAAATTAGCATGTTCAACATTCATACCTTCCTCTAATTCATTGGCTTCAGCAAAATTGTCTGAATAACTGCTACCACTATTAGTAATTGGTTTGAGTTTTCTTTTTGTAATAGTAGTTCGATTGCCTTGATTTGTACTTGATGAAGGTACTTCTTTTCTTGTATTGAAATTAAATGGGCTAGGTTTATCAATTAAATTTTCATCAACTTCATCTAAAAACCTACTTGGTTCGGTAATAGTAAAGTTACCCCATCGGTATCTGGTTTCAGCATATGACAAGGTTACAGTTTTCATAGCGCGTGTTAAGGCCACATAAAAAAGCCTCCTTTCTTCCTCAAGCTCACTACGTGTGTTAATGGATTGAATGGAGGGAAATAGGTTCTCTTCCAAGCCTACAATATAAACATGCGGAAATTCAAGACCTTTAGAAGCATGGATAGTCATAAGTGTAACTTTATCTTTATCCTCATCATCATCACTATCGGCATCAGTAAGTAATGCTACATCTTCCATAAATTCGTCCAGACTTTTCTTGATCGATAAATCACCTTCACTTTTCTCAATGGCCTTTTCGGTAAATTCTTTAATGCCGTTAAGAAGTTCTTCGATATTTTCTACACGGCTAATTCCTTCAGGAGTATCTTCATCTCTGTGCAATTTAAGTAATCCCGATGAGTTAGCTATATGAACTGCGATCTCAAAAGCATCTTTTGTTTTATTCTCTACAATAAAACTTTTTATCATGGTGCTGAAATTATTCAGCTTTGTTTGGGTTCCTGCATTTATCTTTATTCCATATCCGTTGGGGTTGCTTATAACCTCCCAAATGTTAATGTTGTGATTGTCGGCTGCCACAATCATCTTTTCCATAGTAGTTTTTCCAATTCCTCGGGCAGGCATATTAATAATACGTTGTAGAGCTCCCTCATCATTTTGGTTAATTACAAGTCGAAAATATGCAAGAAGATCTTTTATTTCTTTTCTGCTATAAAACGAAAGTCCACCATAAATTCTATATGGAATATTTTTTTGACGAAGTGCTTCCTCAATTGATCTTGATTGTGCATTTGTTCTGTATAACACCGAAAACATATTATTTGTTAACTGGTGATTCATCTTTCTTTCAAAAATAGAGTTGGCTACTAAATTCCCTTCATCATTATCGCTAGTGGCTTTAATAAAACCTATCAGATCACCAGAATGATTATCTGTCCATACAGTTTTTTTGATTTGATCCTTATTATAGGTAATAACTTTGTTGGCAGCATTTACAATTGTTTTTGTTGAGCGATAATTTTGCTCAAGTTTAAAAAGCTGGAAATCAGGATAATCACTCTTAAAGTTTAATATATTACTAATGTTTGCTCCTCTAAAACCATAAATACTTTGAGCATCATCACCTACAACACATATATACTCAGTATTTGCTGCCAATTTTTTTAAAATGATGTATTGTGCATGATTAGTATCTTGATACTCATCAACAAGTATATATTTAAACTTTTGCTGGTACTTATAAAGCACTTTTGGAAATCCTGAAAAAAGCAGATAAGTATTAAAGAGCAGATCGTCAAAATCCATTGCATCAGCACGCCTAAGTCGGGCTTGATAGCTAGAGTAAATATCCTTAATTAAAGGTTTGCGTGAACTTTCATCAGCAGCTAGAATATCAGGATCATTAGAATAATCTGTTGTGGAAATAAGAGACGATTTTGCCATTGATATACGATTAGCAACGTAAGCCGGTGAATATTGCTTAATGTCTAATTTCATCTCGCCGATAATGTTTTTTATCAGCCGTTTACTATCTGTACTATCGTAAATTGTGTAGTTGGAAGGATAACCAAGATGATGACCGTCAATCCGAAGGATTTTGGCAAAAACTGAATGAAAAGTTCCCATCCAAACATTTCTGGCGTCGCCATCACCAATTAATTCAATAACTCGGTCCTTCATTTCACGAGCAGCCTTATTTGTAAAAGTAAGTGCGAGTATATTAAATGGGTCAATTCCTTTAGATAGGAGATATGCAATACGATAAGTTAGCACTCTGGTTTTTCCTGAACCTGCTCCAGCTATTACCATTACAGGGCCTTCAGTTTTTAGAACGGCATCAAGTTGCTCTTTGTTTAACTGCTTTAAAAAGCTATTCGTATCATCTTTCATTACGAGAACAAAATTACATTTTTAAAGAAAGTGTGACAATATTTGAAAGATGTGTTTTCAACAAATGATTATTTTTGTTTTATCATATCTGCTATTCAGAAACATACAATATGGTGTGGATTTAGTCCGAAATTTTATATGTGAGTGATTAGAAAAAAATGATCATGCTGGGAATACAAACCTTTTTTTAAGCATTTAAATTATTGTAAAATAGTTATAGAATTAATAGAGACCTTAAAATGCATTGCAAATGAAAATAGCTGTTACCGGAGCTACCGGACATGTTGGGATTAATTTAGTAAAAAGGCTGGTTGATCAAGGTCATTACTTGAAAGTTTTAGTTTACGAAAAAATTGATGTATTAGATGGTTTAGATGTTGAAATTGTAAAGGGAAGCTTGCAAAATATTGAATCATTAAAACAACTTTGTGAAGGAGCTGAAGTAGTTTTTCATTTTGCTGCACTTATCTCTATCGGATCGGATTCGGATAAAAAAATATTTGACATAAATGTCTTAGGCACACAAAACATTGTAAATTCTGCAATGAATGTAGGAGTTAAAAAATTAATCCATTTTAGCTCAATTCACGCTCTGGTTCACAAACCCTATAATCACCCGATGGATGAAAGTAGGGAAATTGCTACAGATTCACCTATCAGTTATGAAAGAACAAAAGCAATTGCAGATAAGTGGGTGATGGAACAGCATAACGATAATCTTGAGATAGTTGTATTAAACCCAACAGCTATAATTGGCCCCAATGATACTAAACCATCTTTTATGGGAGAGTTTATGAAATTAATATATGCTGGTAATCTTCCTGGTTTGGTTCCGGGAGGATATGATTGGGTTGATGTACGTGATGTTGCGGAAGCAGCTATTACTGCAATTGAAAAAGGAAGAGGGGGTGAGCGATACATCCTTTCAGGTAAGTGGTTAAGTATAAAGAATTTTGCTGATATTTTTGTTGAATACAGTGATAAAAATAAATATTTATCAGTGCTACCTTTGTGGCTGGCCAGATTAGGAGTGCCTTTTATGTGGATATTCTCAAAACTTACTGGAAAAACACCAGTTTACACATACGGTTCATTAGAAATATTAAAATCTAATAACAGATTTATCTCATCTGATAAGGCACAACTTGAACTTGGTTTTAAACCTAGGCCACTCAAGGAAACCATATTCGATACTTATAGTTGGTATAAGGAAAACAATTATCTTTAACCATGATTTCCGAATACCTGTTTTCAATACTACTTTACATTTGGATTGCAATCGCAATAGTTACTTTTCCGGTTTTATTATTTGTAACAGCTCCCTACGGTAGGCATTCAACAAATACTTGGGGAGCAAGAATCGGTAATCGATTAGGGTGGTTTTTAATGGAGATCCCTGTTGTAATTGTTTTTTCATGGTTCTTTTTTACAGGTACAGCAGCAAAAACAATTCCGGTTTATATTTTTTATGGCCTTTTTATGCTTCATTATGCAAATCGTATTTTTATTTATCCATTTAGAATGAAAACAACAGGTAAGCAGATGCCATGGATAATAGTTATTCTAGCTGTATTTTTTAACATTTTTAATGGTTTTTTTAATGGATATTGGTTTGGGTATTTAACTCCCACTTATGACATTTCTTGGTTGTTAGATCCTAGATTTATTATTGGCGTCGTACTATTCTTTATTGGAATGTACATCAATATTTCTTCAGATAATATTTTGCTTAGTCTACGAAAAGGCAAAAAAACAGGTTATTATATTCCATATGGCGGGTTATTTAAATATATATCATCACCCAACCTATTTGGTGAAGTAATTGAATGGATGGGTTGGGCCATAATGAGTTGGTGTTTACCAGGTTTTGCGTTTGCAATTTGGACTATGGCAAATTTAATACCTCGAGCACTGGATCATCATAGATGGTATCAAAGAAAATTTAAGGCATATCCCCAAGACAGAAAAGCAATTATACCAACTGTTCTTTAACAATTCTTGTGTTTTGTCAATTCTTGTAATTTTGCAAACTTACTAATGACATGACACCAAAATCTGGAACCATATTATCAAAAATTAATTCACCTAGCGACTTGAAAAAGTTAATGGATTCTGAATTAATTCAACTTTCTGATGAACTTAGAAGTTTTATCCTTGATGTAGTTTCTGTCCATCCGGGGCATTTAGGCTCAAGTTTAGGAGTTGTGGAACTTACAATAGCTATACATTATGTTTTCAACACTCCTTTCGATCGGCTTATCTGGGATGTTGGTCATCAGGCTTATGGTCATAAAATTATTACAGGTAGAAGGGATTTATTTTATACAAACAGACAATATAAGGGTATTGGCGGGTTTCCTATTCGAGAAGAAAGTGAGTACGATGCTTTTGGTACTGGACATGCTTCCACTTCTGTGTCGGCGGCACTAGGTATGGCTGAAGCTTCTAAACTAAAGGGAGAATCCAATCGAAAGCATATTGCAGTAATAGGCGATGGTGCACTAACAGGAGGAATGGCTATTGAGGGCATGAACAATGCTGGTGCAACTAATGCCGATATTCTTATAATTCTTAATGATAATGGTATTTCTATTGATAAAAATGTGGGTTCCCTGAAGGAGTATTTCTCACATATTACATCTTCTAAAAGGGCGGGAAAAAAAACATGGAAGGATTTGGGAATCGCAGCTGGTTACTCCGATGATTTATCAACAACTGGCTCAACAACTAAGGGGAGATTTCAAAGAAAAAGCAACCTTTTCGAAGCTATGAACTTCAAGTATTTTGGACCTATTGATGGACATAACGTGTCAAATCTTGTTAAGATTCTATCTGAAATAAAAAATATCAGTGGGCCAAAATTACTCCATATAATAACCACTAAGGGTAAAGGATTTAAAAAGGCCGAAGAAAAACAAACAGTTTATCATGCACCAGGTAAATTTAATAGAATAACAGGTGAATTATTGAAAGTGGAAGCTGATACTTTGCCAGCAACATATCAAAAAGTTTTTGGAAAAACTCTAGTTGAGATAGCTGAGAAAAATGAAAAACTGGTTGCTATAACTCCAGCTATGCCAACTGGTTCTGCACTTACTTATATGATGGAAAAATTTCCAGCTAGAGTTTTTGATGTTGGAATTGCTGAACAACATGCTGTTACATTTGCTGCAGGTATGGCGGCTGAAGGCCTTAAACCATTTTGCACAATTTATTCAACATTTCTGCAACGAGCTTACGATCAGGTAATCCACGACGTTGCCTTGCAAAAATTGCCAGTTGTATTCTGCATTGACAGAGCTGGTTTGGTAGGTGAAGACGGAGCAACTCACCATGGTGCTTACGATATGGCATTTATGAATAACATTCCTGGTATGGTAATTAGTGCTCCAATGAACGAAGTAGAATTACGGAATTTAATGTTTACTGCGTTTAATTATTATTCGGGTCCTTTCTCCATAAGATATCCGAGGAATAGAGGAGTACTTAATGATTGGAATATTCCTCTAGAAAGAATTGAAGTAGGTAAAGGAAGATGTTTAGCAGTTGGTAATGAAATTGCAATATTGAGTATCGGTTACGCTGGTAACTTTGTTGAAGAAGCTCTTAATCAACTTGCTATGGATAATATTTACCCAGGTCATTACGACATGCGTTTTCTAGCACCGATCGATGAAGAAATGCTTCGTCATATTTTTGAGAATTACACCCAAATAATAACGGTTGAAGATGGTAGTATTACAGGTGGGCTTGGAACAATTGTAGCTGTTGCAAAAAGCACCCATAATTATACAGGCAAACTCATTTCACTCGGTATCCCTGATAGATTTATTGGACACGGGGATATAGAAACTTTGCACAAAGCTTGTGGTTATGATGCTGATAGTATAGTAATTACCGTTAAAAGTATAAGATAACTGACTGGCACAAGATGATTTCCTTTTTGGATTATTTTTCGGTTGACAATCACGTTGTCTAATTTCCTATAAATTGTATTTTTGCCGGTTAGGATTCAGTTTAAACAGGTACAAAATCAATAAAGCAGAATGTACGATTATCTTAAGGGCAGGCTGGTTGAAAAGAACCCAACCTATATTGTGATTGATGTTAATGGTGTTGGTTATATGGTAAACATCTCATTAACAACCTATTCAAAAATCAAAGACAAAGAAAATATTAAAGTCTTTATCTATTTTGTTGTTCGTGAAGATGCACAATTATTATATGGTTTTGCTGATGAAAATGAACGTATGTTATTTAGTCAGCTCATAACCGTTTCAGGTGTTGGAGCTAATACTGCACGATTGATTCTGTCCTCACTTTCAACAGAGGAAACATTTGATGCAATTGTTCTTGCCAAAGCAAATGTGCTTCAAGGAGTTAAAGGGATTGGAGGAAAAACAGCTCAACGTATAATTATCGATTTGAAGGATAAGTTAATTAAATCAGGAATTGAACTCGAAAAAATAGACCAAACCCACAATACAATTAGGGAAGAAGCGTTATCAGGTTTACTGATATTGGGCTTTAACAAGCTCAGTGCTGAAAAAGCTATTGATAAAGTGCTTAAATCTGATGATGTGGTTGACGTTGAAGGATTGATTAAGGAAGTACTGAAAATGCTTTAAGGTTTACGCTAACAGGTAAAAGCGATAAAAACTGAAGACTTTGAAGATTGATAAGATATACATTACAACAATTAAATTTCTTTTTCCGGGCTTATTAGCATTTCTGCTTTTAGTTTCTGATATTGTATTATCACAAAATAATGTTCTTCCCGATTCAACTTCAAGCTCTGATACTTCATCTGTAAATTTGATGTTTCCATTTAACGATTTTACTGGAAACCCATATGTTGATGGACAAAACTCAAGCCCCTTATTTCTAAACCCGCCATCAAATATTGAACGCGAAATCAAATATAACCCCGAAACAAATACCTATGAGTTTGTAAACAAGATTGGTGATTTCTTATATCGCACACCTACCGAGATGGATTTTGATGAATTTCAAAAGTATGAACTCGAACGTGATGTTGCTGATTACTGGAATGAAAGAACTCAAACAGCGGGAACTGCTGAAGGTGAACGATTAATACCCAAAATATATATTGGAGGCGAAGCATTTGACAGGATATTTGGAAGTAATACTATCGATATTCGTCCTCAGGGTTCGGCAGAAGTTAGCTTTGGAATATTATCTACTAAAAGAGATGACCCAGCCCTTGATGTAAGGCAAAGAAAGACAACGAATTTTGATTTCAACATGAAGATTCAAATGAATGTCGTTGCGAAAATTGGTGATAAAATTGAGTTTAAAGCAAATTATAACACCGAGTCTTCGTTTGATTTTGAGAATACACTTAAACTCAAATATGAAGGCAAAGAGGATGAGATCATTAAGCTTATCGAGGCTGGTAACGTAAGTCTTCCACTTAGATCAACGTTAATTAGCGGTAGCCAGAGTTTATTCGGTGTAAAAACAGAGCTACAGTTTGGTAAAACACATGTTACAGCTATATTCTCACAGCAGCAAAGCGAAACGAAAAATATAACTGTTGAAGGCGGTGCTCAAACCAGCAGGTTTAAAATGACCGCACTTGATTATGAACAGAATAAGCACTTCTTCTTTGCTCACTCATTCCGAGAACTTTACCCAAAAGCACTTGCATCTTTGCCTATTATAGCTTCTGATGTTAACATTACAAAAGTTGAGGTGTGGGTTACAAATACAGGTGCAGCCACTGAGGAGAATAGAAATATTGTTGCCTTTACCGACCTTGGAGAAGGAAATCAAAAAGATATATATAGCCCTTATATACATGCACTGCCAGGAGGGTTGCGACCTTCAAATTATTCCAACAGTTTAATGAGTAGCTTGGATACAAACCAGATAAGACAAATTAATTCTGTGACTAATTATCTTTCCGGAGACCCCTTTCATATAGGCAAATCAAATTATTTTGTTGCTGGCGAAGACTACGTAAAACTTGAAAATGCACGTAAACTTAGAGCAACGGAATACAACATAAATCAAAAACTTGGATTTATCTCGCTTAATACCACTTTATATTCTGATCAGGTTCTTGCTATTGCGGTTCAATATACTGTTATTGGTAGCGACAGTGTTTATCAGGTTGGTGAGTTCTCGGATCAGGGAATTGTGGCACCTGACAATCTTGTTGTTAAATTATTAAAAAGTAATACTCTGAATACAAGAATGCCCATGTGGAGACTGATGATGAAGAATGTTTATGCAATTGGAGCATACCAGGTTCAGAAACAAAATTTTATGTTTAACATTCTTTATTCTGGTAATAAGCAGGGAGTTCCTACTGGATACTTCACCGAAGGTCCTTTACAAGTTACAGGAGTACCTTTGATCCATCTTTTTGGTCTTGATAATCTTGATAACCAACTTAATCCAATTCCCGGTGGTGACGGCATGTTCGACTTTATAGATGGTGCTACTATGAATGGCGGTACCATTCAGTCCTCAAATGGTCGATTATATTTTACGTCAACCGAACCTTTTGGTAGCTATATCCGCGACTCAATATTCCCTGATGACCCAGATTATGCTAATATGTATGCATATGATTCTTTATACACAATGACCAAAGCTGGGGCAGAACAATTCCCTGATAAAAACAAATTTCTTCTTGAGGGTATGTACAGTTCGTCCGGAGGATCAGATATCAGCCTTAATGCTCTTAACGTACCGCAAGGTTCAGTTAAGGTTACAGCTGGTGGTGTACCTTTAACGGAAAACGTAGATTATACCGTAGATTACACTCTTGGTCGAGTAAAAATTATAAATGATGGGATAATGAATTCTGGTGTTCCTATCAATGTGTCACTTGAAAGCAACTCAATGTTTGCTGTCCAACAAAAAAGAATGATGGGAGTACATGTTGACCATGAGATAAGCAAAGAATTTCATATCGGGGGTACATTGCTTAATCTTCATGAACGTCCGCTTACTCAAAAAGTAAACTACGGTGATGATCCTATTTCGAATACGATGTGGGGTATTGATATGAGTTATCGTACTGAATCTCGATGGCTAACCAAGATGATTGATAAGTTGCCGGGTATATCAACTAAAGAAATCTCACAAATTAATGTTGATGGAGAATTTGCACAGTTTATTCCTGGACATTCAAAAGCAATAGGAAAAAGTGGAACCTCTTACATTGATGATTTTGAAGGGGCGTCGTCATCAATTGATTTGAAAAATATAAGTATGTGGTTTATGGCTAGTACACCGCAAGGACAACCCAACATGTTTCCTGAAGCCCAATTAATTGATACTTCATTTTCTAATTTATACGCATATGGAAAAAATAGGGCCAAATTAGCCTGGTATATTATCGATCCACTGTTTTATGATATACGAGGTGGATTCAGACCTTCCAATGTTGATAAGAATGAGATATCTAAAAATGATGTGAGACAAGTGTTGCAGAGGGAAGTGTTTCCTAATAAAGATAATTATTTAAATAATATTCCTACTAATATTGCTGTATTAAATCTGGCTTATTATCCTGATGAAAAAGGATCGTATAATTTCGATGTTGAGTCAAATCCATATTCAGATGGAATTAACGAGGAAGGAGATCTTGTTAATCCGGAATCACGATGGGGTGGTATAATGCGTGAAATTGAAACATCAGACTTCGAGGCTTCGAATATTGAATACATCGAATTTTGGATGATGGATCCTTTCACTGAAGACCAAAATAATAAAGGTAACCTATATATCAACCTTGGAGAAATTTCTGAGGATATTCTAAAAGATGGTAGAAAAAGTTACGAAAATGGATTGCCTACATCTTCCTTCGTTGAAAATGTTGACACTACTATTTGGGGGCGTATACCATCTCTACAGGCGTTGGTTGAGTCATTTAGCAGTGCAGGTGGTTCTCGGGAATTTCAGGATGTTGGATATGATGGTCTTAGGAGTACAGACCAAGATGATGATGAGCAATCATTTTACAAATCTACCTATCTTGATGTTATCAGGTCAGAGTATGGTGCCCAGTCAAATGCTTTCAAAAATGCTGAAATAGACCCATCCACAGATGACTATCATTATTTCAGGGGTGGTGATTACGATAGCGAAGCTAGATATTCAAGTGTGACAGAACGTTATAAGAAATTCAATAATTCTGAAGGCAATTCACCTACTGATGCACAAAATCCTGAAGCTTACCCGACAGCAGCAACAAATTATCCAAATGTTGAAGATATTAACCGTGATAATACCCTAAGTGAATCTGAAAGATACTTTCAGTATAAAGTTGAGCTTGATCCAACAAAAATGGAAGTTGGAAAGAATTTTATAACTGATGTTTTTGAAGCTAAGGATATTAAACTTGCAAATGGTGATATTACAAGTGTACATTGGTATCAATTTAAAATTCCGGTTCAAAACCCGGATGATATAATAGGAAATATCAGTGATTTCAGATCAATTAGGTTTATGAGATTGTTCATGCGTGATTTTGAGCGAGAAGTAGTTGTTCGTTTTGCCACTTTTGAACTTGTAAGAGGTGAGTGGAGGAGATATGACCATCCTTTGCTAGAACCTGGAGATTATTCAACAGGCGATTATGGTAACGAAACAAATTTTACTGTCGCCACTGTAAATATTGAAGAAAATGGAAGTAGAGAACCTATACCTTATGTAATTCCACCTGGTATTGAGCGCGAATCAAATTTTGGAACCACAAGTTATGTACTCCAAAATGAGCAGTCAGTTGAGATGAAAGTAAGTGAGTTATTTGATGGTGACGCAAGGGGAATTTTTAAAACCACGGATTTTGATTTCAGACAATACAAACGGTTAAAAATGTTTGTACATGCTGAGAAAATGTTAGAAAATGAAGAACTATATTATGGGGATATGACAGCCTTCATAAGGATTGGATCTGATTTTACCCATAATTATTATGAATATGAGGTTCCCCTCGAATTTACCAAATGGGGAACGGTTGCCTCTGCTCCTGACTCAATATGGCCTGAAATTAATAATTTTGATATTGATCTGCAGGAACTCGTTCATATAAAGCAGAATCGAAATATTGCATTACGAGATCCTAACTCGGGACTTCGTTTGGATCAACCATATGTTGAATACATTGGTAATAACAAAGTGACTATTTTAGGTAGCCCGAGCATAAGCGATGTAAAAGGAATACTTATTGGTGTTCGTAACCCAAAACAACGCATTGGATTTGATGATGATGGTAGTCCAAGAAGTGCAATAATTTGGGTGGATGAATTGCGACTTACAGATTTTAACGATCATCCAGGCTGGGCTGCTACCGGTAGGGTTGAGGCTGACCTGGCAGACCTAGGTAGAGTTGTTGTTTCGGGTTCTCATAGTTCAGCTGGGTTTGCAAGCCTTGAAAAGAAAATTAGTCAAATCCCACTGGAATATGTAACGAACTTCATGGTTGCTACAGATATAGAATTAGGTAAATTTTTTGGTGAGAAAGCAGGTGTTAGAATACCCTTACATTACGATTATGCTTTAACCAGAATTACTCCTGAATATAATCCATTAGATCCTGATATACTGCTTGATGAGGATTTAGACACTTATGTTGATAAACATAGTCGCGACTCTGTACGTGATCTTGTTATTGACAATACAGTTAGGCAAAACATTAACTTTATGAATGTTCGTAAAGATAGGGTTGGTACTAATAAAAAACAGAGGATTTATGATGTTGAGAATTTAGATGTGTCATTTGCCTATTCTCAGAATGATCACCGTGATATTGATTTTGAATACGATAATCAGGATCAATATCGTGGAGGGCTGGGTTATAACTTTAATCCGAAACCAAAAAACTATAAACCATTAAGTAAATCAAAAATGTTTTCGAGCAAGCATTTGCAGCTCATTAAAGATTTCAATTTTTATTTGCTCCCAAAAACACTAAGTTTCAGGACCGATATGGATCGATCGATTAGGAAGATGTTATACAGGGATAAAAGTCTTGGCGATATTATAATAAAACCAACTATTGACAGACAATGGATGTGGAATAGAGATTATGACTTTAAATATGATTTTTCGCGATCCTTATCGTTTGAGTTTACTGCAGGTGCTAAAGCTTATATTAAAGAACCTGTAATTTATCCTGATAAAGACACTCAGGAATGGGAAGAATATAAACAGGAAATATGGCGAGATATTGGTCATGGTGGAACGATGCAACTATATAATCAGTCATTTAAGGCAACCTATAATGTTCCGTTTAAGAAAATCCCTTTGTTAGATTGGGTAACAGTTGCCATGAGCTACCAGGCGTTATATAAGTGGACAGCCTCACCTGAATCTATTCAGATACGAATGGGTAATTCAATTGAGAATTCAAACCAAAAGCAAATAAACGGAAAATTGGATTTGAATCAGCTGTATAATAAAGTTCCTTATTTAAAAAAGTTAAACCAGGTACAACGTAGATCATCTCGGCCATCCTCAAGAACAAGAGGAGCAACACCTGAGCCTCCAACAGATGTGAACGACACTATTGAAAAACCAAAAGTTAATTATGCTAAGATTATAGGAGAAGGCGTAGTTAAAACATTGTTGTCGATAAAAAGTGCTTCATTAACATACAGTTCAGGATATGGTATGTTGCTACCTGGGTTTAGACCTGTCCCAGAATTAATGGGCGTTAATTTAGCTACCTCTGCACCTGGACTTGGTTTTGTTTTTGGAGATCAGAAGGATATAAAATGGGAGGCTGCCAATAATGGTTGGCTCACACCCGATACTATCCTAAACAATCCTTACATACGAAAAGCCACAGAATCGCTGTCGTATAAAATTAATGCTGATATATTAGGCGCGATTAGGATTGATATAGATGGCGACAGGATATATGCAAGTAATTACAGGTCATACTTCAGAAGTACTTCTTCCGATTTTGACAATCCAAATTTCGAGGAATTTACACCTATGGATGGTGGAAACTTCAGTATATCATATTCAATAATTAAGACATCATTTTCAAAGACCGATACATCAGACGTTTCAGAAACATTTGTTAAATTTTTGGATTCAAGAAGAGAAATTGCTTATAGGTTAGCAAATGAAAATAAGTCATGGGATCATGAAGAAGTATATGACAGCCTTGCTGGCGAACTTTTCCCAAAAGGTTATACTTCAAGCTCACAAACAGTACTTTATTATTCATTCTTGTCAGCCTATTCAGGGCAAAGTTCTTCTGATATTAAGATCGATGATCCTTTCCCCAAGTTCCCAATACCAAACTGGCGAATTACATTTGGTGGTCTTACGAAAATTAAAACTATTGAAAAACTTTTCAGGACCGTTAATATTACTCATGGATACCGCTCGATGTTAAGCATTTCATCTTGGGCAACCAACGTTAACTTCGATCCAGAAAATGCTAATCAAACGTTTCCTAACTCTGATAATTATATCACAAGATATGATGTTGGAATTGTTTCTGTCATGGAGCAATATAGCCCTCTGATAGGAGTTGACGTAACAATGCATAATAGTTTATCGGCTAAAATCGAATACAAAAAATCACGCAAACTTGATTTAAGTTTTGTTAACAATCAGTTAACAGAAGTAGTTGGTGCAGAGGTTGTTGTTGGCATGGGTTATAGAATCAAAAACCTTAAATTTACGATTGGCTCAATGAGTGGCGGTGGCAAAAAGAAAAACTTTAAAAGCGATTTAAATCTAAAGATTGATTTCGGTATCAGAGATAATAAAACAACACTAAGGCGAATAGATGAAGTTAATAACCAGATTTCAGCAGGTGCTAAACAATACACATTAAATTTTGCAGGCGATTATATGTTGAGCCAGAGTATTCAATTAAAATTGTATTATAATTGGACAAGCAATAATCCTTATGTATCATCTCAAATGCCAAATGCGACTACAAGCGGTGGTTTTAGTTTAAGGTTTAATTTAGCACAATAATAGATATCTTTTTTTCTTAAAAAAACTATCAAACTAATTTATATGGGCTCAAAAATAAATTAATTTTGATGCGATTTTAATTAAACCTTTAAATAATGAACATTCCTGAAAATTTATTTTATACTGAGGACCATGAGTGGATTAAAGTTGATGGTGATTATGCTATTATAGGTATTACTGATTATGCTCAGAAAGAGCTAGGTGACATTGTTTTTATAGAGATTGAGACCCTTGATGAAGAACTGGACAGGGGTGAATCATTTGGGACAATTGAAGCTGTCAAAACTGTGTCTGATTTGTTTATGCCTATGGCAGGTAAGGTAGTTGAGTTAAATGAGAATCTTGAGTCAGACCCTGAAGTCATTAATAATGATCCATACGGTGAGGGATGGATAATAAAACTAAAAATTACAAATAGTTCACAGCTAGATGAATTATTAGACCATAGTGCATATTCCAAGAATATTGGTGATTAAGAATTTATTGATATGGAAGTTGTTGCCTGCATTGGTTTGGGCAATAATGATATTATTCCTAACAGGTATGCCTGGTACATATTTCCCTAAAGTTGCAACCTTCTGGGAATGGCTTTCTCCTGATAAATTAATTCATATTTTCATTTTTGGAGTGCAGTCGTTTTTAGTGTTAACTGCTTTTAGAGTGCAATATTTGTTGAGTTCCAGTCGTTTAGTTTATACATCAATAATAGTATCAGTAACAATATTATTTGCATTATTAACCGAAATATTACAAGTATATGTGTTTATTGGACGAGATGGAAATATATATGATTTTATAGCAGATGTAGCTGGAATAATGGTTGGATTATTGGCATATAATTTGCTTCATAAAAAGAAAGAAAGTTAAATTAACATCGATTAATAGTTTTTATTATTTTAGCCGAGTTAAACTATTAATCATAAACTTATTAAAATGGAAGCTAGAAAAACACCTAAAGCTGACCTTGAAAAAAAGAAAGGTTACTTCTTTGAAATATGACTGATAGTTGCTTTATTAATAGTTTTTGGTGCCTTTGAGTACAAAAGTTACGATAAAATAACAATCGATCTTGCATCTCGCGATATTGATGATACTCCTGAGGAGATAATACCAATTACCGAGCAAAAAGTTAAGCCACCTCCACCTCCGCCTCCAAAGCAAGTTACAAAAATCACTATTGTTGATGATGATGAAGAAGTTGATGATGATATTGATATAGATGTTGATGCTGATGACGATACAGAAATGGAGGAATATATCCCACCAGATGATGACGATGAAGAAATAGATGAACTAGAAATTTTTACAGTGGTTGAGGCAATGCCTGAATTTCCAGGGGGTATGGCCAAACTAATGGGTTATCTTAGTAAAAATATTAAATATCCTCCATTGGCAAAGGAAAGTGGTATTCAAGGTAGAGTATTTATTAATTTTGTTGTTGAGCCAAGTGGTAGTATATCCAATGTGAAGGTATTAAGAGGTATTGGTGGCGGATGCGATGAGGAAGCTATTAGAGTTGTTAATAGTATGCCAAAATGGAAACCCGGTATGCAACGTGGTAAACCTGTTCGAGTTTCGTATAACTTACCTGTAAAGTTTACACTTCAATAAAATAAATGACTAGTCCTAAATAACCGTTACAGGTTTTTAGTAAAAATAAATAATATTTAATTAACCACAGGGGTAAATTTATCTCTGTGGTTTTTTGATTTATATGTTCTTATTTTAATATCACTTTGATTGTGCATTTGGCAAGGTGTTTTCATATAACAAGAATAGTGAGGTCTTTCACTATTATAAATACCAATAGTCTCTTTAACTACAATTTTCATTAAATCAACGGATAGGTTGTATTCATATTGATTTAGGAATTCAGCCTTTAATATACCATTAACACGTTCTGCAACTGCGTTAGCGTAAGGGTCGTATGATTCAGTCATACTTGGTGTTATATTGTTTTTTTGGAGGATGTGCTGATACAAATTACTGCAATATTGGAATCCTCTATCAGAATGATGAATCAGTTTATTATGGTAAACTCTATTATTAATTGCCATTCTCAATGCTCTAATTGATCCTGAAGCATCTAAACTAGAGCAAACATGATAACCAACAATTTTTTTGGAATATGCATCAGTAATAAGAGATAAATAGATTGGATTCTGTCTATTGCCAATATATGTTATATCTGCAACCCAGACTTGCTCTGGCCTATCTATTTTTAATTCCTCTATTACGTTCTTATGTTTTCTAAATCTATGATGTGAGTCAGTTGTTGTATGATATGAACGAGAATGTACTACTAACATATGATTTGCTTTTAGTATCGAAAATAATTTATCTCTTCCAACATGTAGTTCTGACAACTCTTCTTGCAGTAAATAATATAATTTTCTTGTGCCAATTCTAGGCATAAGTGTTCGAAAATTATTTACCATACTTATTACTTTATCTGCTTTTAATTGCCCATTTCTTATTGATTTCTTTGATCGATAATAAACCTGTCTACTTACCCCAAGTAATACACAGGTAGAACTTATGCTTTGATTTTGTTCTTTTGTGAATTTTTCTATTACTCGGGTTTGGATTTTTTTCTGATAGGTATATTAAACTCTTTTTCAGCAACTGAAATCATCATATCAAATAAAATTGCTTTCTTATCTGATTGTTCAACTTGCTTTTCTAAAAAAGCTTTCTGCTTCTTGAGTAATTTAACCTCTTGTTCTAACTGCATTAACTTTTGTTCGGGGGTCTTAGGCATATTTGATGGCGTTTGATTTTCCCAATCAAAGTTACCATATTTTCGTAACCATGAAACTACTGTGGAGCGGGCTTGTATACCATATTTTCTTTGTGCAGAGGTAGTACTTAATTGTCCTTGTTCAATCTCTGTTACAATTTGTAACTTTAAGGATAAACTGTAATCCTTCTGTGTGCGCTTTGCATAAACGACTTTCTCTGATTTTTCCATTACACTTCTTTTTTTGTGTAACGCTATTTCAGGACGAGACAAAATTGAAAACAAAAAAGGCTGCTTCTTATAAAGCAGCCTTTTTTTATGCTTAATAACAAATATTATTCAAATGAAAGAATAGAATCTCTAATAATACCTATGGCAGTCATCAATTCTTCTTCAGTTATTACTAAAGGTGGGGCAAAACGAATGATATGATCATGTGTTGGTTTTGCCAGAACTCCATTTTCGGCCATTCTTAAACAAACATCCATGGCTGTTTTACCATTTTTTGGCTTAATTATAACAGCATTCAGGAGTCCTTTGCCTCTAACAAGCTCAATCATGTCCGAATCAATCTTATTCATCTCATCTCTGAAAATCTTACCCAGAGATTCTGCTTTTGCTTCCAGATTTTCATCTTTAATAACCTTAAGAGCTGCTGTAGCTATTTTTGCAGATACCGGGTTTCCTCCGAATGTTGATCCGTGTTGGCCTGGTTTAATTGTTAGCATTATTTCATCATCAGCCAATACTGCAGAAACAGGATAAGTACCTCCTGATAAAGCCTTCCCAAGAATTAGAATGTCAGGATGAACGCCTTCATGATCACATGCTAACATTTTGCCTGTACGTGCAATACCTGTTTGAACCTCATCTGCAATGAAAAGTACATTTTTAGCTTTACACATGTCATAAGCCGTCTTAATATATCCCTCGTCTGGCACTACCACTCCTGCTTCACCTTGAATAGGTTCAACCAGAAATCCTGCCACATTTGGATCTTCCAATGCTTCAACTAAAGCATCAATATTATTGTAGGGTATAATAACAAAGCCCGGCGTAAATGGTCCGAATCCTACCTTTGATTCAGGATCAGTTGACATCGAAACTATTGAGATTGTACGGCCATGAAAATTGTCAGAGCAAACAATAATTTTTGCCATATTATTTTCGATTCCTTTAACATCGTAACCCCAACGTCGGCAAAGCTTTATTGCTGTTTCGTCAGCTTCAGCACCAGTGTTCATGGGCAACACTTTGTCGTAACCAAAAAAATCAGTGATAAACTTTTCATACTCACCCAATGCATCGTTATAAAAAGCTCTTGATGTAAGTGTGAGTTGTTGTGCCTGGCTTACCATAGCATCAACAATCTTTGGGTGACAATGACCTTGGTTTACAGCTGAATATGCTGAAAGAAAATCAAAATATTCTTTACCTTCAACATCCCATACTTTATCACCTTTTCCTTTTGCAAGAACTACTGGTAGTGGATGATAGTTATGAGCACCATATTTATCTTCCAGCTCTATTGCAATTTTAGTAGTTAAATTTTCTGCCATTATTGATTTAATTTATTATCCACTTAAGGTGGATATGATAAAATAATTTGGCATCAAAATTAGTATTTTATACCGTATGAAAATAGGTTTGTAATTAATTTGATAAAATTATTTTCATCTGGAAAGTGGATGATTTTTCTTAAATTGTAATATGGCAGGAATTTGTTATAAACTTTTAAAGTAAGTGTCTGAATGGTAGTAATATCCATTCAAAAAGTTTATTTATCAACGGCCTTTTCTTCCAATGATTATAATTAAACTTTATTGAATCGGAAATTGTTATTTTCATATGCGTATTAACCTGATTTGCTATTTCCTTATTATTACCAATTAGCATTATTTCATACATATATCTGAAACTACGATAATCAAAATTTGATGATCCTATAGCAAAGATTTTTTTGTCAATAAGCATCATTTTGGCATGGAGATTATTTAGTTCGTAAAATAAAAAATTCACACCTGTTTTATACATTAGTCCAAAGTACTTATTTCGTAGTATATCAATAAGTGTAACATCAGAATGCCTGGGTAATACAATATTTACAATTACACCTCGCTGGGAAGCATCCATGAGTGCTCTTCTAAGGAAATAACCTGGTAAAAAGTAAGGTGTTTCAATTGTGATTCTGGTTTTTGCATTTTTAATAAGCTGGATAAATTTGTTATTAATGTTTTTTCGGGTAATCGAAGGAACATCCCTTATAATTTCAAAACTGTCATGTTTAATTAACTGAGTTTTATATGGTTTGTTAAAACTGTATTTGTTAAAACTTTTAAAGTCTTGCTTAAATAATTTAACAAATGTAATAGTAATGTCACTTTTCATTCTAAGCATTGATTCGCGCCAGTTCATATTATAACCAGTAAGATTAGATGACCCGATATAAGTTATTTCATCATCAATTAGGAGCAGTTTTCTATGATTTCGGCGATGGCTTCTAGTAAAAATGTCGGAATTATATTTTATCTTTTCAAAAAATCTAACCTCCCCATTATATTTAGTTAATGCTTTAAAATAATCATGATCAATTGGGCCAGCACCCCAATAATCGATTAGTAACTTTACCTCAACACCTTCCTTTGCTTTTTTTGTTAGTACCCTTCTAAAGCGTTCTCCAATTTCATCTTTGCCTACTCTGAAAGTTTCAATGTAAATATATTTTTTGGCCTTTTCAATGTCCTCAATCATCTCATTGTAATATCTCAATGGATCGTCAAATAGATGATATGGTTCTTTAAGCTTCATTATTTTTTCCTGATTCTAAGAAATAGAATATAAACAAATATTAAAAGTATTATTGCACCACCAACCCCGATAAGTAAAAATTTGTATTTATTAATTTCCTTCTCTTTTTCTTCATTTGCTTTTTGCAATTGCACACTTTCACGAATACTTTCTTCAACTTTGTATTTTGTCTCCATCTCATTCATTTCTAACTCATGTAACTTGTTTATCAATGAATCTTTTCGGATGGAGAAAAGTCTGAAATACTTTTCAAACTCATCATATTCACCTAAACTGGCATAGCAATGAATCAGGGCCTCGTAGTTACTGTTTATATATTCAACTTGTCCGATTTTCTTAGCCATATCAAGGCTTTTCTTAAAGTAATCAATTGCTATTTTAGTTTTATCAGAATCTTGATAAATATCGCCTAGGTTAAAGTTTACCATTACTACGCCTGTTGAAACTCCCAATTCTTGATACATCTTTAAGCTATTGTTAAAAAATTCAAGTGCCTTTTTACTGTCTTCCATATTTGCATAAAGGGTTCCTAAGTTGTTATTTAGAAGAGCTATTCCAACAACGTCGTCAATACTCTTTTTTAACTGTAGGGCTTCATTATATAATTTAAGCGCTGTTTTATAATCTTTCAATTCACTATTATAAATTTCTCCCATGTTGTTTAGTACTTGAGAAAGTGCTCTTTTATTGTTTGTTTCAGAATACAAGATTTTTGCTTTTGAGTAATAATCAAGTGCTTTTTCAAACTTATTCCATTTTCTGAAGATGATACCAATGCTGTTATACGAGTATGCGATCCCTCCCATGTCTTCTATTTCAGTAAAAATTAAAAGAGCACGATAATAATTGTCGAGAGCCTCCTGATAATTAGCTCTGTAAAAACTTATATTCCCGATCTGGAGTAATGAAATTGCCATACCTTCTTTATTGTTAAGAATTTCCTCCATCTTAAACGATTGAGTATAATAATCGACTGCTTTGTTAAAGTTCGCCCATTCTTCGTAAACGTTCCCTATATTATTTAAACAGCTAGCCTGACCTTTTTTGTCATCAATTTCTTGGAATAATTCAAGGCTTTGTGAATAATACCCAAGGGAGATATCCATATCTCCTGAGTAATAACTGCTTACTCCCAACGATTTAAGCGCAAGCGCTTTTAATTTTTTATTGTTTAATTTATCAGCTAATTCAACTGCTTCTGTCCCATATTTAATACAATCATTATATACAATGTTTCGGTAAGCTTCAGAAAGATTTATTAATGTTTTTACTTTTTCCTCGGATTGGGTTACAAGAAGTTGGGCCTCTAAACTGTCAATTTTATTTATGGTTAACGACAAAGCACTGCCAACTGTAATTACAAAAATGAGTATAGTAGACAACGTTTTTCGCATATCTGCAAATTTAATAAAAGAAACTTAATCGATTTATTGATAGAATGATTAGACTATACTTTTATATTTGTATAAAATTCAATTAGTCTAGTATGATAAAATCAATGACAGGCTACGGAAAACATGTTGCCCAGGAGGAAAATAGAATAATATCAGTTGAAATACGAACACTTAACAGTAAACAACTTGATATTAATTTGAGAACACCTCAATTATTAAAACATAAGGAAATTGAAATAAGAAAATCAATAGGTTCTATATTACAGAGGGGTAAAATTGATGTAAATATCGCTTTTGAACAAAACTCAGCTGAGTCAGCCTCTGTAATTGATCTTAATATGGCGAATCATTATTATAATGAGATGAAATCATTTGCTGAATCAATTGATCAAACTAATTTTAGCGATTACCTTTCCTTGATTATGAAAATGCCTGATGTGATTGTACAGAAAGATTCAGATATCAATGAAGATGAATTGGAATTAGTATTCGAATGTTTGAGCAAAGCTTTACTTGCTGTTGATAAGTTTAGAATAACTGAAGGTGCTTTTCTTGAAAAAGATATGGCATTGAGAATTAATAATATACTAAATCTGCTAACTGAGGTTGATAAATATGAGAAGCAGAGAGCTGTTAATATTAAGCAGAGGATTAAAACTAATCTAAGTAATTTCATGCAAGATCCGGTTACCGACAATAACAGATTGGAACAGGAAATGATTTATTATATCGAAAAACTTGATATCACAGAAGAGAAGCTAAGGCTTAAGAATAATTGTGATTACTTTCTCGAAAACATAAATAATGTAGAGTCATCCGGTAAAAAACTTGGATTTATTGTTCAGGAAATAGGACGGGAAATAAACACATTGGGATCAAAAGCTAACGATTCTAGCTTACAAAGGGTAGTTGTACTTATGAAAGATGAGTTGGAAAAAATAAAGGAGCAACTATTTAATATTTTGTAGTGATGGATGAAAGAAATTCTAATAGTAAGATTTTGATATTTTCGGCTCCATCAGGATCAGGTAAAACTACTTTAGTGAAGTTTCTTATGCAACATTTGAAAAATCTTTCTTTTTCAATATCTGCTACCAACCGTAAGAAAAGAATAGGTGAAGTTGACGGTAAGGATTATTACTTTTTATCAACTGATGAATTCAAAAGAAAAATTAGAAGTAATGATTTTATAGAGTGGGAAGAAGTTTACAAGGATAACTTCTATGGAACACTGAAATCAGAAATTAGCCGAATTCAGAAATCAGGCAGAATTGTTGTCTTTGATGTTGACGTTGTTGGCGGTGTAAACCTTAAAAAGTTGTTTGGAAATAAAGCCCTTGGAATATTTGTTATGCCTCCATCTTTGGAGGTTCTTGGAGAAAGACTTGGAGCAAGAAGAACTGATAAGGCAAATGATATTGATATAAGACTTAAAAAAGCAGAAAGTGAATTGAAATTTTCAGATAGGTTTGACAAAATAATCGTTAACGACGATCTAGAAAGAGCTAAAAAAGAAACCATTGAAATAGTTGAAGAGTTTATTTAGTAGTAGGCTGTCGGATTATCTGTTATAAATTTCAAAAGAAAATCCTAATAACAGCACTCCTTACTCTGTGAACTACTGAAATCAGTAATAAGTTATGAAGTCAATAATCCTTCCATCTTACAATAAAAATATAATCAGAGCAATGCTAGGGCTCAAATTAACGGAAGTGGAAATCCCCAAACCAGGTGATAATGATGTGATTATAAAGGTTCATGCAGCTCCAATTAATCCTTCTGACATAGCTTTTATTCAAGGTTCATATAATGTTATTAAAACCCTGCCGACTATTCCTGGTTTTGAAGCATCAGGTAATGTTATTGATGCAGGTATTAATGCTAAAGATTTGATTGGTAGAAATGTAAGTTGCTTTGTTCAGACTGACAGGTGTGGTACTTGGTCGGAGTTTGTCGTTGCGCACAAGAGCGATGTTATTGCACTTAAGGATGACATGGATATGGATCAGGCAGCTGGTTTTACTGTAAATCCTTTTACAGCATATGGTATGTTTAAAATTGCTTTAAGGCGAGATAGTAAAGCAGTAATTCAGAATGCTGCAGGTGGACAAGTAGCAGCCTTTATTCGAATGATGGCTGCAGAAAATAATATTCAAGTGGTTAACATTGTTAGAAAAAAGGAGAGTGCAGAAAGACTTATTAAAGGAGGTTCAAAATATGTACTTGTTGAAAGTGATGAGAATTTTAAAGATCAATTGAATAATCTTGTTAGAAAGTTAAACGCAACAGTAGCATTTGATGCGGTTGGTGGAAGTTTGTCAGGAATGATGTTTAATGTTCTACCTGCCAATTCAGAGTTGGTCGTATATGGCGGATTGTCAAACAAGCCAATAACTGATATTAGCATAATGGAAATGATTTTCAACAATAAAGTTATTTCGGGCTTTAACCTTATGGATTGGAAATCAAGTATTGAAGATGAAGAGTTTATTAGGATTTCAGAAGAAATACAGGACAAATTTATTTCTGGTGCTTACAATACTAATATCAGAGATATTTCATCGCTGAGTGATATTGTTTCAAGCATAAGAACCTATATTTCTGATATGAGTTCGGGTAAGTTATTATTAAAGCCTTAAACAATTGGCAGTACTAGATCTCACATATAGATGAAGGAAAAAACCAATAATATTAAAAAAATAGGATTGCTATTCGGCTCATTCAATCCCATTCACAATGGGCACCTGATTCTTGCTAATTATATGGCTGAATTCACTGACCTTGATGAAGTATGGCTTGTTGTTTCGCCACAAAATCCTCTTAAAAGCAAAAGTAATTTACTAGCAGATTATCATCGCCTTGCATTAGTTAGATTAGCAGTTGAAGACAGTAATAAATTAAAAGTGTCGAAAATTGAATTTAACATGCCCAAACCATCATACACTATTGACACCTTAACCTGGATAAACGAATATAATCCAAACAAAGAATTTGTTGTTATTTGTGGTACAGATATTTTTCCATTTTTTCATAAGTGGAAAAATCATAAAGAGATATTGAATCAATATAAGTTGTATGTTTATCCAAGACCAGGTTACGTGTTTGGAGAATTTAATAATCACCCTTCTCTTGAAGTTTATAACGCACCTCTGATGGAAATATCTTCAAGTTTTATACGAAAGGGAATAAAAGAAAAGAAAAACATGAGTTACTGGATGCCCGAGGCTGTTTATAATTATATACTTGAAATGCACTTTTACGAGAAATAGGAGACCGATTCTGTGTAATTTATTTTCCTTTTAATGTGAAAAATTCCTCAACCTTCTGACATATCATATCCACAATATCAAGAGGTAACTCGTAAAACAAAGGTAACCTGATCAAAGTGTCGGCGAACTTATCAGTATTAGGTAACATCCTTCCATCATGATAAGTAGAATAATATGGACTGCTGTGTAATGGCAGATAATGAAAAACGGCATGTACCATATTGTTGTTAAGGTAATCAAGCAGTTCATCCCGTTGTTTTTTGTCTTTTGCAAGAATATAAAAGAGATGTCCATTATTTGTGGCAAACTCAGGTAGCTTAATAATTTGAATGAGACCTTTTTCAGCCAAAGGAAATAAATTTAAGTAATATCTTTCCCAAATATCCTTTCTAGTTTTTTGAATATCTTTAATATGAGTAAGTTGAGCGTATAGGAAAGCTGCGATAATTTCAGATGGAGAATATGATCCTCCCACATCTACCCACTCATATTTGTCAACTTCCCCACGTGAAAATTCTGAACGGTTTGTGCCTTTTTCCCAGACTATCTCAGCCCGTTTAATATTCTTACTATCATTAATTACAAGCAATCCTCCCTCTCCACTATTAATATTCTTCGTTTCGTGGAATGAAAAAGTTGCAAAATCGCCGAAACTTCCCAGTGGTTTTCCTTTGTAATAGGAATCAATTGAATGTGCAGCATCTTCTACCAAAATAAGATCATACTTTTGGCACAATTCTAATGCTTTATCCATATCTACAGATACACCTCCATAATGCATCACTAGCAGCACCTTGGTTTTTTTCGTGATAAGGTTTTCCACATTATCAAGATCAATGTTTGGGTGGTTGTTAAGACTATCAGCGAATACAATTTTTGCACCTCTTAGTATGAAAGGACTTGTTGTAGAAACAAATGTATAAGAGGGCATAATGACTTCATCACCTTCATTTAGATCCATTAATAATGAAGCCATTTCAATTGCATCCGTACATGATGTTGTGAGGAACGTTTTTTTGAAACCATAAGTATCTTCAAAAAAGGAATGACATTTTTTCGTGTAAATACCGTTACCTGAGATATGTCCAAATGAAGCTGCTCCAGTTATATTTTGAATCTCTTTGCCTGTAAACCAGGGTTTATTAAATGGTATCTTCACTTGTTATATGGATTAAATCAGCTTAACTGCGAAATTAATTATTTATTTGATTTATTCATATTTCTAATCACTTCACGATGTTAAACAAATGATTTAAAATATAGAGTTTTGATGCCATTTTTTTCTTCAATACGGATGATTTTGTCGTTGTCCAGATTGCTAAATAATGATTCAGCAAAATCTGTTTCATAATCATGTTTTTCAAATGTAAGTATCGTATCGGTACTGCCTGTTAATTTAAAAAATGCCGACCTGATAAGCTTTGCTTTTTTCAGATAGGACTCCCTTGTCATAATATAAAGCTGATTGTCGACTTCCTCCTGTCCATCACATAGGTTAAAGCCGATGAACTTATTATATCTCCTAGCTCTTTTATTTGTTTTTAATATATGAGCATAAGCAGTCAACCCCAAGGTCATTATGCCCAACTCACCAAATATTAATACAACTAATAATGGAACCTCTGTGTTTAGATATTTTTCGTTGGCTATGAAAATACCTGTTTCCATGGTGTTGCTTTCCCAATCAATATTCTTCCCGTTTATCAAACCGATCTTTTCATTCTTATATTCAATTACAAAGAATAGGTTATTGTTATTGTTGATAGATGTGTACCATTTTTCCTGCATTTCGGGAGTAATATAATCGCGATATTCCATAAACTGGTTTACCTGTGATGAATTTCGCCAGTTACGTAACAACTCAATATCATCATGTATTAATCTCCTAAAAACAATATTTCCTTTTGATATAATCATACAGAAGTGCAAAAGTAGTAGATTATATTATGTACTATGAAAAAATAAAATTGAAATTGTTGGAGTCTTACGAAGTTAATAGTTCTAACAAAATTGTGAATTTTATTAAAAAACTTTCTCCCAATATCTAGTTTTTAAATATGACTAATAATTATTGAATCAATTCTTTTAAATTTACACCAAAAAACTTTAATGCTAGTATTGTAAGAATAGCTACGATAAATAATAACAACCAAAAAGAAAGTACTCCAAGTACGAAAATGGTTGCTGAACTTAATAATGATCTAAAAAATTTAATTTTGAAAACACCCCTCAAAGCATATGTATAATATGAAATAAACACTACAACACCGGTAACAAGTAATAATTTAGATAATCCGGGAATAAACAAAATCACAAAAATTACTAGTATCTGTATTAATGTATGCTGTGCAAACAAAAAGCTATTAATGATTAAATGTTCAGCGTAGTAGAGTTTGTATTTTTTAAAAACCCATTTTGAGATCAGACTATAAAAGGGAAGAAACAATAGTGTAAAAATATTCAGGTATCTCCTTACGTATGCTATTAGTATAGTCTGAAGTTTTAGATCACTATTTTCAGCTCCAAAAGTTCGTTTGTAGTTTCAATGTTCTTATCCAGTACATCAAACCCTATCATAAATATGGCAAACAAACCGGAGATTATTATCAGATATCTAAGAGGGTTGTAATAATCTTTTGTTCTGCCATCCAAATACTCATTAACTAACTTGCCAGGATTAATAAATAATAATTTGCAAGTGTAGAGTACACCTCTTTTGACATCAAAACTATCGAAAATCAAATCAAAAAAATGTTTTACGGTATTTCTCTCCTTAATAACTCTTTGTCCACATTTATTGCAATACAAACCCTGAAAATGGTTTCCACAATTTTTACATTCAATTTCATTTATTGTATCCATTTTATCTTTTTCAATCTTTTGCAAAGAATATTAGTATAACAGAAAAATATCAAATATATACCATTAATATTTTATAAAGGGGAAAATCATTTTTTATTCTGAAATAATTCAAAAATCTAATGAGCTTAAATTAGTGAATAGTTAGAAGTACAAAGCAGTTCATTCAATCGACTCTATATATGCAGTAATACGTTCAGTAATAGTTATTTGGAAATTAGATTTAATATAAATTAAATATTTAATTAATTGATTTACTGCATTTAGTGTACTAGCCTTTGTATTAACCAATTATGCCATGTTATATTTAGTATTTTTACCGGCTCAAATTTTCAATATTCTGAATGAGATTAGGATTGAAAAGTATTACTCAAAGGTTACACACCTGATCTCTTCATTATTTAAAAACAGGATAATAAAATAATAAATATGAGCAAAATACTTGAAAAGGAGTTTTTTTCTAAGAATGTTGTAAAACTGGTATTAGATGCCCCTGAAATTGCAAGGTCTCGAAAACCAGGCCACTTTGTAATTATCAAAATTGGCGTAAAAGGAGAGAGGATACCTCTCACAATTGCTGGGTCTGATATAGAAAACGGAACAATAACACTTGTAGTACAAACTATTGGTGTAACTTCATCAAAATTAGCAGCTTTTGAAGTTGGAGATATCGTAACTGATGTTGTAGGACCTCTAGGTGAAGCGACCCATATCGAAAAGGTTGGAACGGTACTTTGTGCAGGTGGAGGTGTTGGAGTTGCACCCTTGTTACCGATTGTTGAAGGGTTTAAAAAAGCAGGTAACAAAGTTATAACAGTTCTTGCGGCTAGAAATAAAGACCTTGTAATACTTGAGGAGCAAATGCGTGAATTTTCTGATGAGGTAATTATTATGACTGACGATGGATCATCTGGAAAAAAAGGTCTGGTAACAGCAGGAATGGAAGAGGTTATCAATCGTGAAAAGGTTAATCTTGCCGTAACTATCGGACCAGCAATTATGATGAAATTTGCTGCTCTTACCACAAAAAAATACAATATTCCAACGTTGGCCAGCCTTAACACAATTATGGTTGATGGTACTGGAATGTGTGGTGCTTGTCGTGTAAGTGTTGGTGGGAAAACTAAGTTTGTATGTGTTGATGGTCCCGAATTTGATGCTCATCAGGTTGATTTTGATCAGATGTTAATGAGATTAGGAGCATACAAGAATCAGGAGCATGAAGCTTATCAGAAGTATTTAAAAACAGTTGAAACAGTTGCATAATGGAGAATATAGCAGAATATCTCAAGGCTGAAAGAAGCCAGGATTGGAGAGTAGAAATTCGAAAGGGTATTAAAACCAAGGAGCGCGTAGGTATGATCCGTGCGAATATGCCTGAAGAAGATCCAAATATAAGAAATCAAAGTGTTATAGAAGTAAATAAAGGACTTACTTTCGATCAGGCTGTAGCCGAAGCTCAAAGATGTATTGACTGTCCCGATCCAACATGTATGACAGGTTGCCCGGTTGGAATCAATATTCCTAAGTTTATCAAAAAGATAGAAAGTAAAGACATACTTGGAGCAGCAGCAGTTCTTAAAGAAACTAATGGATTACCAGCTGTTTGCGGGCGTGTTTGTCCTCAGGAAAAGCAATGTGAGCTTACTTGTTTTTACACAAAAAAAATGGATGCAATACCTGTTGCTATTGGATTTCTGGAAAGGTTTGCCGCTGATTATGAAAGAAACAGTGGCGAGATGTCAATTCCAAAAACTGACAAGTCAAATGGGATAAAAGTTGCTGTCATCGGATCAGGTCCTGCCGGTCTTGCTGTAGCAGGCGATCTAGCCAAATTTGGGTATGATGTTACAGTTTTTGAAGCCTTACATGAAATTGGTGGCGTATTAAAATATGGGATTCCAGAGTTTAGATTGCCAAACGAAGTTGTTGATGTGGAAATTGACAATTTGCGCGCAATGGGGGTTGAGTTTAAAACTAACTTTATTGTTGGAAAAACTGCTTCCTTCGATAATCTTAGAAGTGAAGGATATAAAGCTTTCTTTGTTGGTTCAGGTGCCGGTTTACCAAGGTTTATGAATATTCCGGGAGAAAATTACAACGGTATTTTTTCGTCAAATGAATATTTAACTCGTGTTAACTTGATGAATGCAGCTGACCCTGAATATGACACTCCGGTAATAAGTGGCAATTTAGTAGCTGTTATTGGGGGTGGTAATACAGCAATGGATTCTGTACGTGTCGCTAAAAGACTTGGTGCTGAAAGAGCAATGATTATTTATCGTCGCTCGGAAGCGGAAATGCCTGCAAGGGTTGAGGAAGTTATCCATGCAAAGGAAGAGGATATTGAGTTTATGAACCTTCATAATCCTCTTGAATATTATGCAGATGAGGAGGGACGTGTTAGTAGTATGAAGATTCAGAAAATGGAACTTGGTGAACCTGATTCATCGGGACGTAGAAGACCTGTACCCATTGAAGGTTCTGAATTTATTATTGATGTTGACACTGTTGTTGTAAGCGTTGGCGTTTCACCTAACCCACTAATTCCAGCAAGTTTACCGGAATTAGATGTTACGAGTTGGGGAACTATTGTGGTTGATGAAAACACTATGCAATCATCAGTTCCCGACCTGTTTGCCGGTGGTGATATTGTTAGGGGAGGTGCTACCGTGATCCTAGCAATGGGTGACGGCCGTAAAGCTGCGGCAGGAATGCATAAATATATTCAGGATAAGATAAAAGCAAATTAATATTAATTCGATTCAAATAATACACTAGATATGCCAGACCTAAGTACTAAATATCTTGGCCTTACGCTCAGAAATCCTATTGTTGTAGGAAGCTCAGGCTTAACAGATTCAGTTGAGAAAATTGTTGAACTTGACAAAAACGGAGTTGGCGCTGTTGTGCTAAAATCACTTTTTGAAGAACAGATTATGCTTGAAGCAGATCATAGCCTTAAAAAAGCACAAGAGGATGGAATGATTTATTCCGAATATTCTGAGACACTCGATTATATCGATGTGCATGTTAAAGAAAAGGAGCTTGGTAATTATATTCAGCTAATTAGTGAGGCAAAAAATAAAGTTTCAATACCGATAATTGCAAGTATTAATGCAATTTCAGATATGGAATGGACAAGCTTCGCAAAACAAATTGAAGATGCCGGTGCTGATGCACTTGAGCTTAACATTTTTGTCATGCCTTTTAACATGGACAACGATTGTGATACTAATGAAAAAATGTATTACAATATTGTGAGGAAGGTTAAAAGTATAATTAGCATTCCTGTGGCCGTTAAGTTAAGTCCCTATTTTGCCAACCTAGGCAAGGTAATTGCCAGGATTGAAGAAACTGGAGCAAATGGTGTTGTACTGTTTAATAGATTCTCCAATCCAGACATTGACATTGATAATGAGAGAACTACTGTAGCCGATATTTACAGCCTACCTACCGACATAGCAACTTCACTTAGGTGGATTGCAATCATGGCTAAGCATGTTAAATTCGATCTTGCAGCATCAACAGGCATTCATGATGGAGCAGCCGTAATAAAACAACTTCTTGCCGGAGCTAAAGTAACTCAGGTTACGTCGGCTATTTATAAAAAGGGCCCTGAAATAATTGTAGAAATGCTGAGTTTTGTTCACGACTGGATGGAGCAAAAGGGATATAATTATGTTGATCAGTTTCGTGGCAAACTAAGCCAGGCTGAAACTAGTGACATTAACGTTTATGAGCGCATTCAGTTTATGAAATATTTTAGTGATTATAAATAGTTTTCACACTATAGAACTTAAACCTCCACCATAATTTGGTGGAGGTTTTTTTGTGGCTAGTATATTCTCAATACAAGAATTAATTTACTAGTTGATTGATGTACAAACATAGGAATTAGCCCGTCTAAGCATATTTTATTGTTGATTCTATTTCTAATAAATATAATTTAAAATCATTCTAAATAGAAGGAATTGACTATCTTTGCAATTAATTAATAACGGAAATAATATCAATTATAAAGAAATGAAAATATCAACTAACACAACAGCTATAGTCTCTTATAAGATACTAACAGATAATAATAAAGGCGAATTAATTGAGTTTGCTGACGAAAATAATCCAAGGCCATTAATTTTTGGCAATAACTCACTTATCCCTGGCTTTGAGACTCATATGAGTGGTTTGGTGCCGGGCGACAACTTTGAATTTAATCTAACACCCGAAGAATCTTTTGGAAATTACAAGACCGAATTAGTTGTTGACATTCCAAAATCTTCCTTTGAGATAGATGGAGAAATTAAAAATGACCTATTGTATCTCGGCAACGAAATTTCGATGTTGGATAATCTAGGCAATACTGTTCTGGGCAGAATTATTGAGATTGGTTCCGATAGTGTTAAAATGGATTTTAATCATAATTTGGCAGATAAAAGCCTTTTTGTTTCCGGGAAGGTACATGATGTAAGATTTGTAACTGAAGATGATCTTGCTCCAGCTAGTGGTTGTGGTTCAGATTGTGGTTGTGGTAATAATAAATCGCAATCCCATGTGGGTTCCTCATCAACCAATGAGGTACACGAACATGTTTATGAAGAGGATTGTCCTAAGTGTGGTAATCCTGCAGAATTGCGTGGTACTGGACAAGGTAATTGCGGCTGTTCATAGTCAATAACACATAAGATAATATAGCTGTTTATTATTGAACTGTTGGAAAGACAGTCCTTTGATAACATATTTATTATTCACTTTATAAATTAGGGCAATTAATCCTGAGGAAAGTTAATCCAAAGCATTAGAAAAACCTTTGCGTTGTTGTTTCATAAGCCTCGATTTAATATTCTTTTTATATTGTGCAGAACTGTTCGAACAAGAATAAAATTCAACAGCAACTTAATGGGTTCAGTATCTTGCTACAGATAATCTTTCATAATTGTTAATCAATTTTGTCGTAGCTTTGTCTCGAATGCTAATAATAGATTATATGCCAGTGCATATGGACTCCCTATTTAGTGAAATTAGAATATTTTTTTTGTTATTTAGTCCATCCTTACGAACCCTTTAAATTGTTGGTAATCAACAGCAAAAAGTGAATAACTCACATGTTTTGCATAAGTTAGATTGCAAGG